>JAEEGL014241370.1_pt1 | contig 12715 bp, 10 predicted proteins | sample 9134231 | NCBI WGS metagenome assembly JAEEGL01 (sample SAMN16246548, study PRJNA631951) | gut metagenome | biome: gut microbiome; feature: rumen; material: fiber-attached | host: Bos | place: Iran: Karaj | collected 2018-10 | reverse complement strand
GAAGCGACGTTGGCCGGAAAGACGTTCGTGCTGACGGGAACGCTCGCCTCCATGGACCGCGAGACGGCGTCCGCGAAAATTCGCGCAAAAGGCGGCGCCGTCGCGTCTTCCGTCAGCCGCAACACGACCTATCTTGTGGCGGGGGCGAACACGGGAGCCCGCAAAACGGAAAAAGCCGCGCAGCTCGGCGTGCAGGTCATCGACGAAGAGGCCTTCCTCGCCATGCTATAGCTACTTGACATCCCCACAGGGGATTTGAAAAATGCGCATATGACCATCAACTAGAAATTCAAACTCAAGCCATTCATTTTTCTCAAGGAGACAAATCCTCTCCCGCCTTCGCTTTCCGGTGAGCCAATAATCAAATGGTCGAGCAATTGTATCCCAATAATGCGCGATGCCTCAATGAGCCGTTCTGTCAAACGGATATCATCCTTGCTGGGCGTTGGATCTCCTGAAGGATGGTTATGAGCGACGATGATTGAGTGGGCTCCCCACTTTATTGCCGCTTTGAATACTTCGCGTGGATGAACAGACGCTTGATTAAGCGATCCGTATGCCACATGCAAGGGGACTGTGCAGAGTGGATGGTTTTTCGTGTCCAGGGGCAGCACAAGAAAACTCTCCTGTTCTTCGCCAACAAACACTGCCTCTTTGAAAATACGATAGGAATCCTCTGGCTTGCTAATCTTAATTCGTCGAATATCTTCACCATCAATTTCATATCCGCGTCTTACAAGTTCAAATGCCGCCGCAAGTTCTAGCATTTTGAGCTGTCCGACTCCTTTGATCTTGCTCTCCTGATGAGACATGTTGTATTCACAGATATGCCGATCAAGCGTACGCCAGTCGCTTTTGACAAGTTCTGAAACTGAACCAAATGCATCTAGAAGCCGCCGCGCTGTTTCCAATACATTGCATCCTGCCGATCCTGTACGCAAGAGAATGGCCAATAAAGCCTCAGGCTTCAATTCGGACGGTGATACAGCATCCCGCAATTGTTCACGTGGTTTTATTTTGTCTGAAAGCTGTTTAAAATCGCTTGGCATTGCATCCACCTCCCTTACGCACTGACTTGTTCATAATAAGGCGACGGAAGGACAGGATAGACTTCATAGACATGTCGATACACTGCTTCTGTACGCATATTGATTTCCTCATCTGAATATGCCTCGGGAAGTCCCGTCACATCAGAAAACAGGAAGTCGAATATCTGTCGTTTTACGCCATCGCGCGTACTTTCCTTTTCACGCCAATGATCGACTTTCAGCTTTTCATCTTTCAACGTTGCTAGTAGTTCGCTGGCAACCGACTTGACTCTTTCAGCCTCTTTCTTGGTAAGTGTCGGTTTCTTCAAGAGATCATAAATCGCTAGAGTCTCTTCATCAAGTCCTTCACGGACAGTACGCTCCTCCTCTTCTGAAAGCGTCTCAATGAATTTCAGTAACGCCTCAAAGGTCTGCTCAATGGTCTGTCGGTTCTTTTCGCTGTTATAGGCAGCGACAATCTCTTCATATCGGCATTGGAAATCCGTACGCAATGGATTGCGGGCAAGAAGTGCCGCAAGTTTTTCCTCGACAGCCTCCTTGATGGATTTCACTGCCGTCCGTTTTGATTTTGACGCGAAGAATTCAGCTCTAAGCCTTTCGAAATCAATTCGGCTGATGTCGTATGGCGGCCGTTCTTCACTAGCGAACGACTGTGGTACAATGGCTTCATCTATGATGGACTGTAATTCTCGCATAATGTCAGAAATATCGGCATCATCCTTACCCTGCTGCAGGCTTTCGTAGATAATGCGGATAGCAGCATATTCATCGCGATATTGGTTAACTCCTGCAAAGGTAATGCAAGCCTTGAACTTAGTAAAACAAACACGGCATAAGACCTCGAACTGCTTACGCGTTTCATCATTCTCATTAGCAGCCTCTTTTGCAGCATTGATAGCGGCATTCTTTTCGAAGCCTTTGCTTTTGATGACAGCCTGAAGCGAAGCCCCATGCGCCTTCAGCCACTCGCACACAAGCCGAATTGCCTCCTCCAATTCTGTGAGAAGCTCTTCTTCAGGTCTTAGCGGGCCTGGATCATTTGTGCCTCCCGCGCCTCCACCGCTTCCACCATTGTCACCCCCTACGACAAAGGTCGCCAATGCCTGACGCAAGTTACGGAGAATACCACAATAATCGACAATCAGACCATTGTTCTTTCCTTCATTGACACGGTTCGCCCGGGCAATCGCCTGCATGAGTGTATGCGCCTTTAGTGGCTTGTCAAGATAGAGTGTACCAAGAGACGGTACATCGAATCCAGTCAACCACATGGCACAGACGATGGCGATACGGAACGGATGTTCTTCGGCCTTGAAGGCTTCATCGACTCCCATGCGTTCACGCCCAAGATATTCTAGCTTCGATTTAAATGATTCCGGTAATACCATCCCCTCCTTCATCACCTTGCGATGTGGAAGGATATCGAGCCCCCACTTGGCGAATTTTTCCTCCTCATTCTGCTCTTCGCTGACGATTACAGCTTTGACCGTCTCCTTCATCCACGCCACCTGCCGTCGCAGAAACTGCTCCTCCTGCTCGTCCTCCGTGGCGTATAGTTTCGTCTCCAATGCATTCGTCTCCTCTTCCCAGTATTTCGAGATTAGTTCGTACATCTTCACACATGTAAGTTTGTCGATACAGACGAACATCGCTTTACCGTTTTCCCACGACGCAGAATAATGCTGTACAAAATCGCGGGCGATCTGGTCGAGACGTTTTTCCGCCGTGATGACATGATAGTCGCGTTTTAGCTCTGACTCCAGTTTTTCTGTGACATCGACATCCTCCGCCTCAAATGCCGCCAGTTTTTCGGCAATCTTTTCATTGATGTCCTGTGTGGCGACGTTCAACTTCTCCCCTCTTGCGTCATAATAAAGCGGTACTGTCGCCCCATCGTCCACAGCCCGCTGGAAGTCATATTTGGAAATGTAATCACCAAACACCTGTTTTGTCAGTTCGTCGCCCCTAAAGAGTGGTGTTCCTGTAAAGCCGATATAGCCCGCATTCGGCAAGGCGTTGCGCATATTGAGCGCTAAGAGGCCATATTGCGTGCGATGCGCCTCATCGGAGATGACGATCACATCGTCACGCAAAGTATAAGCGTTGTCTGGAGATACCTCTTCATTGAACTTTTGGATAAGCGAGAAGATATGGCTCTTGTGCTGTCCAAGGAGAGATTTCAGATGAGCGCCGCTTGATGCGCGGCATTCATCCTTGTCATTATCGACAATTCCGCATCCTGCGAAGGTTTTGTATATCTGTGTATCCAGTTCATCGCGATCGGTCAGAATCAGAAACGTGAAGTTGCCACCGAGCTTGCGATGTACCTTGCGTGTGAAATAGACCATTGAATAACTCTTGCCAGATCCCTGCGTATGCCAGAAAACACCTAACTTGCCATTCAGCCCATTGCGGTTCCTAACGGATTCCACCGCACGGTTCACTCCGAGAAACTGGTGGTTGCGTGCAAGAATCTTCGCCACAGCGCCCGCCGACTCGTCATAGACGATAAAGTTTTCAAAAAGATCAAGAAGATTCGATTTGGAACAAGTGCCTTTCAGCAACGTCTCCATATCCACCATGCCCGGTTCATCCTCTGAAAGACGCTTCCACGCATGGAAGAATTTAAATTTCGAGGAATGCGTGCCGATTTTCGCATCAATGCCGTTGGCAAGTATCACAAACGCATTGAAATGGAATATCTGCGGCACGACTCTTCGGTAGTCACAGAAGTTGTCACGATAAGCAATGGAAATGTCCTTCGTGACATTCTTCAGCTCCATAAAGACGAGCGGCACGCCATTCACAAAACCAACGATATCCGCACGACGGCGGCGGCCAAGAGAACCACGTAGCCAAAATTCACGGACGCAGAGAAAATGGTTGTTGTCTGGATTGTCAAAGTCGAAGATACGCAAATTGGCCTTCTTTTTTGTACCATCCGACGCCGTATAACGGACGGAAACACCGTCGAGAAGCAACTTGTATTTCTCGCGGTTGATGGTGTCCAGCCCCAATGATACAGAGGTGTCCGCAAGAATCCGAATACCGTCGTCATAGACTGCGGACGGCATATTTGGATTCAATTTTACGAGAGCGGATCGTAGATAGCGTGTGAGCAACACTTCACCTTCGTCAATCCGTCCAAGCGTACCAGTAACACCAAACGACTCGTTCATGGCATAGATGCATTCATCCCAGTTGAGCGAATCGACAAGATACTCCGCCGTCGTCCTTTGGACCAAATTGTCTTCGGTGTAGGTGGTCATGGTGTGGGCTCCTTGTCGATGATTTCCCAATGGCCGAATCGCTTGCCGCCGACTTTTCTGAGACGTTTTGCTTTCCTCAACATTCCAATAGCATATTCGACACCACGAACTGAAAGGCCCAAGACTGTTGCAAGTTCACCTTGTGTCATGCTGGGATTCATTGCGAGAAGACTTAGTATACGTTCATTAGTGGATCCGTCCGTTTCTTTATCCACAGTCCTATCCACAGGCCTATCCACAGGCCTATCCACAGTGGTAGTTCTCTGGGTAGCTTCTTTGGGCGTTTGCTTGGCAGGATTGTTATCTCTGCTTTCCTGCTCCTTATGATTAACAGCTCTGGTTTCGGCAAGAATCTTTGCAATCTCTCGTCCCTTCTTTGTAATGCGGTATTTCTGTAAACGGCTGTTTGGCTTCTCAGGAATTGTCCGTTCAATCAAATTGTCTTCAAGCAGAGTTGTGATTCGCCTCGCAAGATTTCCAAAAACGCGGCAATGTCCGAATCTCTGTGCAATTTCAGCACTTCCCAATGGCTCATTAGCGACTAGAAGCAATATTTCTTCTCTCAATGTAAGTATGCCCCCATCTTCTGACTCCACCCCATTGACCATAGGGGGATGGAGTCGATTATTATCTTTATAAATCTCTGATTTTACAAGTATATTTGTCTCTGACTCCACCCCCTCTTTTACGTTTGACTCCACCCTCTCCTCTGCCTTTACTTCACCTCCATGGGTGAAGTCGGCGACATCATTGATTCCTCTCCGCCAGAGCACAAGGCGGAAATCGACTGAAGACGGATGGTATTCTGGCGATTGAAGCCCCCAATCCTTGCATTTCCGCACAATGTCTTCAGTTCCATAACCAGATTTCTCCACATAGCCTGCCCACTGCATCGCCGTCGCTAGAATTCCGTTGTGTGGTTTCGAATCATGAGGCTGCAAAAGATTCTCAGCCGTCCAACCGCGTGGAAGTGTTCCGGGATTGAGCACTTCCAGACGATTACGGAAAAGCATCACTTGGACGCTTCCCTCGTCCGTATAGTCTCGATGACATACAGCGTTGACAATCGCTTCCCGTACGGCTTCGACGGGCATTTCACTACGAGCAGGTGCCTGTGCGGATCCTGTCGCATCGCGTGGGCCGACCCAATGATCTATACGGCTCATCACAAAATCAAGAGCCTGATCAATTTGCTCAAACACAGTGCCTCGGTAAATATGATAGGATGGGAAGGGCTTCTCAAACTCCGTCCCCCATAGTTGAATACACTTAGTTTCCCATGAAGGCCGAAATCGCGCAGGATCTTTCGAAAACAAAAGGGCGGCAGCATTTGAAATCTTCCCAGTCGTAGCATCCAAAGCACCAAGACGTGACAGTATTTCGTCTGTTGAAATACCTGTTGGAAATGTCACCTTGCCCACCGCCTGAACCATTCGTACGAAATCAGCAATCCGCTCATTGTCAAGATCTTCACGCTTGACACCAAGGGAAAACGACTCGTCGAATGGCCTTACATTCACAATGTCTCGATCTTGGAGAAATCGGAATAATGCTTCGTAAACGGCTTTCTTCAATGTTACAAGAGATGAAAACGACTTGCGGGTCACACTCTTTTCAACTTTGGCAATCAATGCACGTTCTTTTGGAACACAGTCGGACGATGTCCGCTTGATGAACGCAAGGCGGTATTTACCAAGCTCGGTCGCCAAATCGTATTCGCGTTCAGTCGGCGATATGCCCTCCGCATCCTCGAATCCATATTCCTTGCCGAATAGTCCGAGATAGATGTCGCTGTCACGCACCTCTCCAAGATAGACGCCTTGCGCCGAATTATTCTGAGCAGGTGTCTGCTCAAAAATAAACACGTCGAAGAACATACTGAGCAGCATGTCCTTACGGATATATTCCGCCAAAGTTCTCCGCTCTTTCGCAAATTCTCTCTGAACGCTGGATATGAAAATTCGGTAGGTCATTAGTCAACCTCGAAGTGAATACCTAAAAGACTATCAGATGGCGTTGCATCGGATAAATTACAAATAACATGTGAATCAAAATCAAAGTGTTCAGAAAATTCATTAGAGGGAACTTTATCAGAATTCATAGTACAGATATATTGTCCATGGATGCCAAGGGTTTCTCTTGCAACCAGTTCAAGTGCCAATGCTCGTTGTCTTACATCAACAGCATCGAATATGGTTGTATCGTGAACTAGTAATGATATTTCATGACCTAACCGTTTTTGCGCTTTCAGCAAAGCAAGGTCGAAACAGAAAATTCCCATCAGGCGAACACCGTCACTTCCACCTTTATCCATCTCTATCGAAATAGAATAATCATCTTTTTCTGGTAATATATTCAGTATTCCCGTTTTGCCATACAATTGATAAGTATAGAAAGCAAAATCATCTTGAATTTGCTTGAGAATCATTTCTCGTTCTCTAAAATCAGTATTGACATTATTTTTTATTGTCTCAATTTCTGCCTCAAGACTTTTTATTTCTTGATCTAATTTTTTCAGATCTCTAATCCATTCTTCTTGACGTTGTTCGATACTTTTCAGTTCAGCCAAGTGATTTTGACGAATTCGTAATTCTTCATAAATACTTTGTGTAGTGAGTTCAGCCGTTTTTTCAGCTTTTAGCTTTGATTTTTCATCCCTCTCCCTCGTCATATTTTGAATTTCATCACTTAATCGTTTAATTTCATCTTTAAGAAAAGTTTTCCGATTTATGATAATTTGTTTATGAAATGCCAGAACATCATTAAGAGTCTGTCGAATATTGTTAGGGAAAGTAAGTCCTGTTTCTTTATAAATAGCTTCAATTGCTTCATATGAGGTATCTTTTTCTTCTCGGATTGCAGTTTGAAAACAGGAATACTTACGTTTATTAGCGGCAATTTGGTTTGAGAGTGACAAAGTCTCTTGGGTTAATTTATTTACTTCCTGTTGCAGATGTTCGTATTGTGGAGAAAAATTATAGGATGTTAACGAACGCTCCAACTCTTTAATTTCAGTATGAACTTTTATTTGTTCTACGCGAATCTGTTCTGCATTTCCGACTGCACTGGAAAATGCTCCTTTGTTGATTACTTTTTGGGTTGCACGATAGTCTTTCAATGTCTGTCGTAACTTCTTGATCTTGCCGATGAATTCCCAATCAAGCCCAAGTAAATAGGCTAAATTCGACTTCTCTTGACCATCTGTTTTAGTTAAATTGTGTAAATCAACACTCTGATACGCAGGCTGCCCTAATCGTATAAAACAAGATAACATTCCTTTGGGAACTGGAAAGGTACTTTGAGATTGAACTGATGGATCCAGATCAAATAATGCCCACCCTAGTAAAGTCCTCCAACGCTCGATACTATAAACATATGCATTGTCATACAATTCAGGATAATCAGGTTGGATAGACCATGATTCGACATTTCCAAAGACACGAACCTTGTTAGCGTTCTCAATGGCGCGAGATACTTTGACTCGCGTCCCCTTGAGAGTCATTTCCAATGTGAAAATCCATGATTGGAGCGCATCTTGAACGATTCCTTTGCCTTTTGTAGCTTGGCCACCAAGACAAAACATAAGAATTTCGATTAACGTTGTCTTACCAACGCCATTGCGTGTATCGTTTTTAGTGGAAGAAGCTGTTTTTTCAGCAAGAATGACATTCAACCCTTCCACGAATCTGACAGGGCGAAAAGTCGACTTATTGGCAGTGAGTTCGTGAAGTATCATGATTTCCTCCGGTTGATGAGTCCATTTTCAAAAGAAATGAGACCTATCGTAAAAAGAAAGTCAAGAGCAAGGCAGAATCGGTCAAATGTTTCTATTTCAGGATATTTGCGAGATTTTAACCAAAGTTTGGTAACGGTTTGCGGCATCTTGAGTAACCCTAGAAGTGTTCCACCTGCCATGAGGAGAGAATCCTTGAGAAAAATATGTTTTGTTGGAAGCAACATGGCATTATCCTATTTTTCAAAAACTTCACATGCTTCAAACATGTAGATTAAAACAGCAAGACCAGCTGATCTTTCTTTTTGAGAGTGAAAACCTCTTTGTGCTAACTGACACATAGATTCAAAGAGTTCATCCCCTCTAGCTCCTTCATTCCGAAATCTGTAATAATATTCTAAAAAACCATCTCGAATTTTTTCTGGAAATTGAGGATCATTTTTTACAACATTCCCAATATATTGCTCAATTGTAGAGGCCACTCCCAAACCTGATTGCATTACAACAAGATTATCTGCACTTATCTCGTTTTTCTTCATCTTATCTGAAATTTTTAATAATGAATAATCACTTGTTGGCTTCTCTGGAGAAATGGTAATTGCCCATCGTGTTACCTCTGCCAATTCTCGAAACCCAACTTCAGGGAAAGCATTAACGATAGCTTGTCGAATGGCATTTTCATGTTTGTATTTGAGATCTTTAAGAAAAGAAACTGGATAATTCTTTTCCCCTTCTGGTATCTTATCAATTTCTTTATGGCAACTTGGACACAAATAAATCAAATTTGGATAAGCATTTCGTTCTTCATCAGTCATAGAGGGATTATATCTTGCTGCTGGTGGCATGTTGTTAAGCGGATTACCAGCATGTTCACCTTCAATATGTGCACATTCACCAATAGCCCTTACACTTCCATCACCATAGTCAACAGTGAGCGTCTCATGGCATTTCGCACAGATATTTCCACTTCGGAATGCAAGAACACGTTTTGTTGTTTCCTTAACATCCATGATAGTATCTCCTTAAATACCATCTTTCATCAATTTTGGCACCAGCATGTCACGAGTAGAAGCAAGATTACGAATTGAAAAACAAAGGACTTTCAGTTGTTCTAAAATAGGCATTAATATTCTATTGAATACAGTGAGTGTTGTAGGATCGGGAATAGCTACTGGGTAGTTCAGTAGCTGTTTCCAATCGGCCCGCGGCATCTTGGAGCCTTCTTTCATTCCCTGTGAAGCCGTTGCGACAAACGCATCGCTCGAAACAATCATAAGCACATAAGCCTGCCATTCTGGGCGTAAAGGCTTTATCACAATCGCATCGGATGAAGCAACACCATCAACAAAAGCAATACCTACCTTATGGAAGTATGGCCGTATTTTTCCAAAAAGAATATCACCAGCGTCAAATGCCAGTTTTGTGCTTGTAACTTTTTGAACCGTATCCCATTCACACAATGAAATGGACCGTCGTGGCATATGTTCAAGTCCAATATAGGGCATATCGGGCGCGATTTCATCAGGACTTACACCATGTTTGCTCTCATAGCATATATCTCCCAACGTTTCATTTTTGTTTTGTTCTACCTCATCAAACCACTTCCGATAAGCCAAACGAGCCGTTTCTTCAATGATAGCGATACGGCGGCGGTTGTTCTCAATCAAATCATCATACGAAGAAAGAATATCAGCAATCCGCCGTTGTTCTTCAATTGGTTCATCTGGTATTTCAATCCGTCCCAGAATGTTTGTATTCAGATTCATCATCGTTGAACCTGTTGAATTATTTTCGAGCCATTTGACGGATTCTGACAAACCTAGAAAATAGAACAAGAAACGAGGCAATAACATATTTTCTGGTACAGTGATTTTTAAACACCCCGTACCACATAACGTTCCTTCATCTGCCTTTGTAACGAATGCACATTTTCCAATATCACCTCGCCGCGGGAAAACAATATCTCCCGCCTGTAATTTGTGTCGTTGAAGTTGGACAGCCTTTTCTTCTGGAATTCGTGCTATGCCTTCGTAGTTAATTTTCCCACAGACAATGTCTTTGGGCATGACAACAGGCACACCGACTTCCGTATATTCGTATTCATGCAATTGTGAACCAAATGGGCCTGTTTGTATTAAACCTCCATATTTGGCAATGATATCGCAAAGAGTGGTCATTCTCCACCTCCGTTTTTTCTTATGGTGAAGATAAGGACTATCATTTGCTTGGCTTTGCGCCTTTTCTCAATAACGATATCTTTCATCCTATCAGCTCCCTGAAGTTGGCATCGATTTTCTTCGCCAACGCTTCCGCCTCGGCATCCAGCTTGCGCAGTTCTTCATGGAGTGCTGCAAACCTCTCGGAGAAGTCTTCTTCGTCATCATCCGATTCAGCCACACCGACATAACGGCCTGGCGTGAGCGACCAGTCGTTGGCTGATATTTCGGCACGCATGACAGCTTTCACAAGTCCTTCGACATCACGATATTTCGCATCAGGGAAACGTTCTTCCAACCAAGCGGCCGCATCGTCTTCACCATTCTTGTGATAATCATCCAGCAGTTTTTTATAGCGTTCCGTTTCGCCACGGTACAGCCAGACGATGGCCACCAAGTTCTGCTCTTGTTCTGGCGAAAAATCATTGATTTTGCGTGTCACTTTGCGGTAGACATTCCGTGCATCGATCATCAGCACCTTGTCCTTTTGCTCTTCCGTCTTTTTGGCGCGGTTCAAGAACCAAAGGACGCACGGAACCGTTCGCGTGTAGAAAAAATTCGATCGGATCGAAACCATCACATCGACATTCCCCGTCTCAATCAGCTTCTGCCTTACGAGCGCATCGCCACGCCCTGCCGATTCCGCACCGGCCGCCATGACGAATCCAGCCCGACCATGTTCGTTCAAATAGCTGTAGAAGTAGCTGATCCACACATAGTTCCCATTTGAGACCTTTCCTTTGTCGTTCACACTCGGCAGGCCGAATGGCAACCGTGGGTCATTCTTGATCTTGTCCGCATCGATTTCATCCACATTGAACGGCGGATTCGCCATCACGAAATCAGCCTTGCCGACTAATTCGTGCGGATCTTCATAGTAGGTGATCGCCTTCTTGATGTCGCCTTCAAGACCATGGACAGCGAGATTCATCTTCGCAAGGCGAATCGTCGTCGCGTTTTTTTCCATTCCAAAGAACGTCAGCTTTTCCGTTGGATTTTCGTTCTGCCGCTCGACGACACGGGCGGACTGCACGAACATGCCGCCTGACCCGCAGGCTGGATCCAAAACGATTCCAGAATCAGTCTCAAGCACTTTTGCAATGAACGACACAAGCGAGACTGGCGTGAAAAATTCGCCGCCATCATGTGCCTTGCTTCCCGCAAACTGCGTCAGAAAGTATTCATAGATACGCCCAAAGACATCTCCAGACATCTTTTTGAGCTCCTCTGGATTCAGCTTGCGGAGAAGCTGTCCAAGAATTTCATTGTCGAGCTCATTATATTCTTCTTTTGGAAGAACACCCTTCAGAGTCTCATAATCCGCTTCAATGGACTCCATCGCTTTGATGATGGCCTCGGCACGATTAACAGAATCTGGGAGCGACACAAGATAGTCGAACTGTGCTTCTGGACGGAGGAACACAGCGCCTTTTGCTGAAAAATCCTCCTTTGTAGGCTCACGCGTCTTGCCACCACGAGATGGGAGGGATTTGACAACTTCTTCCTTTACCGTCAAATAGCGACTGTAGGCATGACGCAGAAAAATCAGGCCCATCACGGGCATGAAAAACTCGTTCGCGGCAAAATTGGAATTTGCCCGAAGAGTATCCGCCGCACTCCAGAGTCGCTTCTCGATTGCTTCTATATGTTCAAGCTGTGCCATCTGAATTTCATGGAAAAATGGTTATTGGGATTTCCCTGCCGATTTTTTACGAAATACACTCTCATCCTGATTGGTTATGCCGAAAGAGAGCATTTTTCATTCTGTACATATATATATGTATAGAAGATAGGGAAAATTTAGAGTAATTTAATGGCTAGTTGCCATTTTTCCATCAAAAGACACGCTACAACTATCTGTTTTACAATGTCAACTATCAATAATATCCTAAATCACATGAATTTGTCGCTTGAATCACCAAAAATTATCCTTTTTATGGATATTATGACAAATTAATGAATAATACGGAATTCATTTTTATTGTATTCAAAAAAAAATACACAATACCTATCAAGAAGGCTTTTAGCGTTATGCAGTTACAACCAAAGGGTTGGGTTGATTGCGCATCCGTACAATCGACCGCGTAGGAGCGCAGCCCTCCCGACTACTAAAATTCTTCATCCTTCATTTTCTGGTACTGCATTCGCAGGAATTCCGGAATGTCGCGTGACCGCCACAGCTGCCATGCGCACCACACATAGACCGTCCCGAAAATCAAGCAGCCTAGAAGCAATACGGGATTGACTTCTCCATTCTTCTTGACAATCTGGACGATCATCTTCACCGCCCAGCCAAGCATCCAAATCCCGCTCAAAAACGCCACCGCCATCACGCCGCGCGTCAGCCAGCGGTAGCCGTTGTTCCATATCGTCCAAAAGATCCAAGCGACGATGACACAAGCCAGAAATACCCTGAAGAGAGGGATTTCCATCGTGCGATTCTCATCG
>JAEEGL013094788.1_pt1 | contig 12715 bp, 9 predicted proteins | sample 9134231 | NCBI WGS metagenome assembly JAEEGL01 (sample SAMN16246548, study PRJNA631951) | gut metagenome | biome: gut microbiome; feature: rumen; material: fiber-attached | host: Bos | place: Iran: Karaj | collected 2018-10 | reverse complement strand
CCTGGTTAGTCAAAATCCGCTCAGATAATATTATCCGCCGTGCGGCGCATTTTAAGGAGATTCATTATGGCAGGATCAAACGGACAATTCGAACAGCATAACAGCACTGCCGCCGGGCACAACGTTCAGTTTTCAGGCATTTCCCGGCTGAAGCCCCGCTGCTTTTCACTTTTCGACGCACATTGCGATACGCTTACAGAATTCGGCGCCGGGGGACAAACCCTGTACGATGCCCCCACACATTTTAACGTAAAAAAGCAGCTCGCGTACGGTCAATACCTGCAGGTCGCGGATATATGGGTAGACAGCAAAAAACACGACGTTGACGCCCGCGTCGGAAACTATATAGACGAGTTCTACAACCAGCTGGATATTCTGAAAAAGCTCGGAAGCGCCGGAACCGCGGAATACCCTGAAGGATTTGACATCGCGCTCATACGAAGCAGCGAGGACATAAAAGAATTTTACGGCGAAATTGACGGCCGCGAGAGCGCCGGAGCTGCCGCGAAAAAGCCGAAAGCCGGGTTCCTCCTCGGAATAGAAGGCGGAGAATGCATTGACGGCGACGCCGCGGCTTTCTACGGCGGCGAAACGGGCTCCGGGCAGTTCTGTACACTGAAAAAACTTTACAGACTCGGCGTAAGGCTAATAACGATCACGTGGAACACGCCGAATAAAATGTCAGACACGAATGCTACCGCAAACCCGTCGCCGGGGCTGACGGAATTCGGCAGAGCGGCAATCAAAGAGATGAACCGGCTCGGAATTATGATCGACCTGTCGCACATTTCCGACGCAGGATTCCGTGACGTCATCGAATTATCCGGAAAACCGGTGATCGCGTCGCATTCCGATTCACGAACGCTCTGCCCCCATCCGCGAAATCTCACGGACGACATGTTCAAGGCCCTTATAAAAAAAGGAGGCGTGGCCGGGATCAATTTCTGCACCGGTTTTCTGGGCGGAAGCGCGGACCTCACACAGATCATCCGCCACATCGAACACTTCGCGTCACTCGGCGGAATAAAAAATATCGGGCTCGGATCAGACTTTGACGGGATCTCCGAGTTGCCGGGCGGGATAGAAGGAGCGCAAAGCATGTATAAAATAATTGACGCTCTGCTAAAATTGAATTATACTGAAGAACAGGCAGAAGGAATTGCCTCGGGCAATTTCCGGCGTGTATTTGAAGAAGTCCTTCCGCCGGTCGAGATGCTTAAAAACGGGAAAAAGCTCACGCCTGAAGAGGCATAAAGAGGTGCATGATATGGACAATGACAGACGTCGCTACGCCGGGGAACACGGTTCTTCCGGAAAGGCGGAGAAGTCATCAGATAGACAGAAGAATAAGAAAAAGGCAGGCAGGGTAGTCGGAAAGGTCTTCGGCCGCATCGGCATCGTATTGCTCACGTTCATCCTGCTGCTCGTCGTAACTATTGTCGGCGTACTGATTGTACTCTATTACGGACCGTCTCCGTCCGCGCGAGACCGTTTCGTACTCACAGTAACAGAAACAAGCGCCGGAGGCTTTCTTGCCACCTGGTTCCTCCCGAAATCCACGATCAACGAGATCAGAGCCGCAAACCAGATCATCGAGACAGACGAGATCACCGACGTCGGACTTATAAACATACCCGGCAGCAGCACGAAAAAAGGCACCGATCCCGAAAATCCTTCCAACCCGGGAACACAGAATGACGATCACGGCCAGAGCGGCGACGAAACTGAATATGACATAAACAAAATAGAACTGATCGATATCGTCGGAAAAACCTACAGAGGGAAGCTGCTTATAGTAAACAATCCGAAACGCGTATTCATCGGCACTCCGCCTGCGTACGGAGAAGATAAAAAAGGCGTTTCCACGATCAATATGGTCAGAGAAGCGAACGCTCTGTGGGGCATAAACGGCGGCGGATTCTTTGACACAGGAAACGGAAACGGCGGCGTACCCACCGGGCGCGATAATTCCGACGGTATCGTTATATCGCGCGGGACGCTCAGATGGGGCAGCAGGCGCCAGACTTATGAGATCATCGGGATCAATAAAGAAGGGATACTTGTCCTCGGGAAAATGACGGGGCAGGAGGCGCTGGACCGCGGCATCGTAGAAGCGCTCAACTTCGGACCGTATCTTATTGTCAACGGCGAGCCCTGCGCGGTGCAGGGTTTCAGCGAAAGCAGCCTGAACCCGAGGTCTGTGATCGGGCAGCGCGGCGACGGGGCAATGATGCTCCTGACCATTGACGGCCGCCAGCCTACGAGTATCGGCGCTTCGTACGAAGACCTGATCGAAATAATGATGAATTACGGCGCGGTCAACGCGGCGAATCTTGACGGCGGTTCTTCTACTTATATGGTGCAGAACGAAGAAGACAGAAACGATCCCAAAATAATAACGCAGACGGCATCGCTCTACGGCCCGAGACGTATGGCAACGGCTATCCTTGTCGCGCGCGTCGAAGACACTCCGGAGGATTAACGTCATGACCCGGAGCAGGAACAGCAAACCTAAGAAAAAATATTTTTGGAAAATACTGCTGATATCGGTACTCGTATTTGTGATCGCCGCACTTATCGGACTTATCTGGTTCTTCAACTGGCTGTCGGATTATGAAGAAAACGAGCGCCATCACGTCGCGGAGCGCGTAGTTTCTTTATGCGAGCAGGGAAATTATGAATACGTCGCTTCGCTGACCGACGTGGTCGGAGCGGGGCTCGAGACCAAAGAAGTTTACGCCGAAGAGATAGGAAAGCTGATGGCGGGCAGGAAGATCACGTATTCCAAGGCTTTTTCGTACGACAGATTCGAAAAACCGATGTATAAAATCATGGCCGACGGCGAGTACGTCTGTAAACTGGCGCTGAAAAAAGCCGGAAAATCCAAATATAAATTTGACGTTTACGAGCCTGATTATTTCACTGCTTTTGATTTCGGTACTGGAAACGTAGCGTTCCTTGTCCCGGATTTCTATGAAGTCTACTGCAACGGAAAGCTGCTGGGCGATAAATTCATTACCCGCAGCGGGCTGAACCCCGAACTGCTGCAATACGCCCTTACGGATAAGGAGAAACCGTCGCTCTCAAGGTACGAGATCAGCGGCCTCACGTCAAGGTGCGAGATAATTGCGCGCGACAGCGGCGGAATGACCGTCGAACTTACTGAAAAGGACGGGACTTATATGGCTTCGTTCGCGTCAATGCGCTTCAGCGTCCCGTCTAATATTTCGATCTTCGTCAACGGCAGGAAGCTTGACGAAAAATACGTTTTTGAAGACTCCGAAGAACAGTCTGCTCCCGGTGCGGCTGCGTACGCGCCAATGCTTTCGGGCGGAGCGTCTGCCTCCGGATACGTTTCATACCGCGTGGACTACATAAGCCCGCTTTCAGAGTACATTGCGAAAGACGAGAACGGCGCCGAAGTGGAGCTCCGGCTCGGTTCGGACGGAGTATATAAGACAGGCGTGTCGGAATACACAGTCAGAGTGCCCGAAGGGTTTGAAGTAAAGGCGGGCGAAACAGTGCTTTCAGGCTCGGACAAATGGTTTGTGAAGGGCGGAATGGAAGTTGAAGCGCTCAAAACGATATTGACCAAATACCTGCCTTCGAGGCCGTCAATGTGCGAATACAGATTTTCGCTGCTTGACAGCGAACCTGCTCCCGAAGTTTCGGTCCTGAACGCCGCGGGAGCGTGGCAGACGCTCAGACCTGACGGCGAAAACGTCTATTCATACGATTTCAAAGTCGAAACGGACGTGCCCGAATTTACCGGCCTCGCCGTGAAAAGGACCAAAAATTACGCCGAATATATAACGAACGATATGGAACCCGACAAGTTCATGAAGCTTATTCTTCACGATCAGCCTATGTATTCGGAACTCGTCGATAACCCGTACTATTTCTATACCGGGCATAAAAAGCACTGGTTCGAAAATGAATCCTGGCAGGATCTCTACGTTTATTCGCAGGACTGCTTCTCGTGCAGGGTCAAATTCGATTATTATATCGGGCAGATAAAGACCGATCCTGACTTTGTAAAGATGCTGCCGCTAGACGTGCGCTTCTGGTTCGTCAGGTATGAGGGCGAATGGTATATGGCGGACTGGGAGATCACGAGCTGACAGGATGCTGTAGAGAACTTGCTTTTAATTAATAAGCCGTGTCCCGGGGGGCACGGCTTAATTTAATGCTTTATCTTAACGTTGACGATCGGCCGGTAACCGTTCAAAACGCCTCTATATCGATCTTCTCGACGGACTCGATCCCCGACTTCAAAAATTTGCCGCCTAATTCGCGGAATTTGGCAACGGAATCCGAAGTGTAAAATTGTACTGCCTCCGCGGGAAAATCGATTTCCGGGGCATTTACGCGTGAATCTGAGGCATTCAGGAGCCCTTCGCGCTTAAGCCGGTCTTTTACGGCCTGCGCCACGACCGAAGCCGAATTAATAAGCTTCACGCCGCCGCCCATTATCTCTCCTATAACTTCCGCGAGCAGGGGGTAATGCGTGCAGCCGAGCACGAGCGTGTCGATTCCGGATCCGCGAAGCTCATCGAGGTACTTGTGCGCGGTCAGACGGGTTATGACGCTGTCCCACCAGCCTTCTTCAGCCAGAGGCACGAAAAGGGGACAGGCTTTTCCGAAATAACGCACGTCCGTCCGGCCCTCTGTTTCAGCGGCTCTGTAAATGGCCTTCTCGTAAACTTTACTGTTTATCGTTGCCGCCGTCCCGATGACTCCGATGCGCCCCGAGACCGACGCCTTCACGGCAGCAGCGGCTCCGGGCTCGACGACCTCGATGACGGGCAGATCGTACTTTTCGCGAAGCGTTGCCGAAGCACAGGCGCTCGCGGTATTGCACGCGATAACTATTGCCTTAACATTTTTGGTAAGCAGAAAATTAACGTCCTGAAGCGTGTACCTCAGCACGGTATCCGGAGATTTTGAACCGTAGGGAGTACGGCCGTTGTCCCCGAAATATATAAGCTTCTCGCCCGGAAGCTGCGCGCGTATCTCACGCAGCACGGTAAGACCGCCCAGACCCGAGTCGAATACGCCTATTGCCCCTTCAGCGTTCATCGTAGCACCTCTCGTCGGAGCCGAATTTCTGAAGCGCGAGTTCTATAAGTCTGTCGAGGAGCGCGCTGTATTCCATCCCGTCGCTGACGGCGAGCTTCGGATACATACTGCAGTCTGTAAAGCCGGGCAGCGTGTTGATCTCGTTGAGCAGCACGGTACCGTCCTTCTGCACGAAAAAGTCGACGCGCGCAAGTCCCGAACCGCCGATCGCTTTGAATGCGCGGATCGCGAGAGATTTAACAGTTTCAAGTGTTTCTTCCGGTACGTCAGCGGGAATGACGACGATACTTTCGCCCTCTACGTATTTCGAATCGTAATCGTAAAACTCTTTATCTGCCGATCTCACTTCGCCCGGAGTAAAGGCGGAAGGGTCGCTGTTTCCGATGACGCCGCATTCGATCTCCTTGCAGTCGACGTACCGCTCGATCAGGGCTTTTGTGTCGAATTTCAGCGCGTTTAATAGCGCGGGGACAAATTCTTCGGGGTCATCCGCACGGGCAACGCCTACGGAAGAGCCGCAGCTCGCAGGTTTTACGAAGCAAGGGAAACCGAAAGCGGCGTTCACGGCGTCAATATATTGACCCGGATCGGCCTCGGCCTTATCCTTGTATGCTGTAATATATTCGACCTGAGGTATCCCGGCGCTCGCGAACTGCACTTTTGCGAAAGATTTGTCCATTCCGCACGCCGAAGCGAACACGCCGCACCCTACGTACGGAATTCCGAGCAGTTCGAACAGACCCTGGACCGTACCGTCCTCGCCGTTCAGCCCGTGAAGCACCGGGAAGATGCAGTCGCACGTACTTATTTCTTTCATAGCCAGATCGATTCGTCTGTGCCCCGGAACAGGCGTGAAACCGTTGTCCTTCAGGGCAAATTCTACCCATTTATCCCCGGGAATAAGTTCGCGCGGGCCTCTGTAAGGAAGCCAGTCTCCGCCGTACGTGATCCCGACGGGCAATATATCGTATTTGGTTTTATCGAGGTGACTTAAAATACATGAAGCCGAGATGCACGATACTTCGTGCTCCGTGGAGCGGCCTCCGAATATCACGGCTAATCTGAGCTTCTTGCTTAGCGCAGAATCACGGGCGTCTGAATGCTGAACGATATTTCCCAATTTTAAACACTTCCGGTTTCTTTTAGCTTTTGTCCGGACCAAAAACCGCCTTTCCGGCTGCGGAAGAACGGCAAAAAGCACGAATTCCGGGCAGATCCGGCGGGTATTGGCCTCTGTACGTAATTATACACTCTTGCCCGCCGTTAAAACAAGTGATAAAATAATACAGTGTTCGGACGGATGCTGCCGTACGGGCGCTCATTTATTATCGGAGGAAACGGCTTGAACAGGGAACGTGTTTTTCCGCCTTTGGCGGTGAATAAAAAAGGTGAGCTCAGCCTGCGCCGCGGGCATCCGTGGGTATACGGCGAAGAGCTTATTTCAGGCGTTCCGGAAGGGTTCCCGAACGGAGGGATCGTTGACGTCGTTTCGCAGAGCGGGAAATATCTGGGATCCGGTTTTTACAGTGAGAAGAGCAAGATCTCGGTGCGCGTGCTTTCGGACAACGCAAACGAGTGTTTTGACGGTGCGTTCTGGCGCAGGCGGGTGAAATATGCCATAGACTACCGCCGAAGAGTCATGGGGGAGGATATTGACAACTGCCGCCTCATATTCGGCGAGTCCGACGGGTTTCCGGGACTCACCGTTGACCGGTACGGCGACTACCTCGTCGCGGAAGTTTTGTCATACGGCATGGATCTTGTGAAAAAGACAGTTTACGGCGCGCTCATCGAGGAGTTTCCGGACGTTCGCGGTATTTATGAGCGGAATGAATCGAGGCTGAGGGTGCTCGAAGGGCTTCCGCAGTATTCGGGCTGGGCCGACGGGATACCGAACGACGGGCGGACGGTTTGCCAAATTACTGAAAACGGAATAAAATACACGGTGGATTTCGGGTCTGGACAGAAGACAGGATTCTTTCTCGATCAGAAATACAACCGGCGCGCGGTCGGGAAGCTTGCGGCAGGCATGAAAGTACTTGACCTTTGTACACATACAGGGTCGTTCGCGCTCAATGCGTTAAAAGGCGGCGCGAAGAGCGTAACTGCGGTGGACGTGTCGGAAGCCGCGCTCGAAATTGCCCGCGCTAACGCAGAACTGAACGGAGCTGGCGATAAGCTGAGTTTCGTGTGTGCGGACGTGTTTGATTATTTGCCGGAAGTTGAAAAACGGCCCGCGGGGGAGAAATTTGACCTGATAATACTCGATCCGCCCGCTTTTACGAAGAGTTCAAAGACTCTGCAGAATGCGAAAAAGGGGTACCGCGAGGTCAATTACCGCGCGATGAAGGCGCTTCCGAGAGGCGGGTATTTAGCGACGTGCTCCTGCTCGCATTTTATGACAACGGAACTGTTCCTTGAAATGCTCCGGGCTGCCGCGCTCGAAGCCGGGGTTTCGCTGAAGATCGCGGAGATAAGACACCAGGCGCCGGACCATCCCGTGCTTCTTAACGTGCCGGAGACCGATTACCTGAAATTCGTCATCTGCCAGGTGGTGTAATCTTTTATGACAGAAGATAATAACTTAAAAAATACAGATATAAACACAGATATAAACAGTACGGAGGCAACGGAAGCCGGAACCGGGACTGAACCGTCGAGGCTCAGGCTTAAAGACAGGCGCCGCATGCGTATGTCGCCGTTCCTGAAGATAATAATCGGCTTCGCGCTTACGATCCTGATCGGAGGCGTCCTTCTTTCTCTGCCTATTTCTTCGAAAGAAAATGTATTTACGAGCTTCGATCAGGCCGTTTTCACTTCAACTTCCGCGGTTTGCGTGACCGGCCTTGTCGTTAAAGATACTGCTTCGTACTGGTCCGGATTCGGGCAGGCGATCATACTTGTAATGATCCAGATCGGAGGTCTCGGAGTCATAACAGTCGGAGCTGCGTTCGCGCTCGTCGCGCGCAGGCGTATTTCTATCATGCAGCGCAGCACTATACAGGAAGCGATATCTGCTCCGAAAATGGGCGGGATCGTCAGACTTACGCTTTTCATTCTTATAATGACGGGTGCGTTTGAACTGACCGGAGCGCTGGCAATGATGCCTGAATTTGTTAAATCGTTCGGCGGTAAAGGAGTATGGATGGCGTTTTTCCATTCGATCTCTGCATTCTGCAACGCCGGATTCGACGTGATGGGGGCTGAGACGGGTAATTTTTCGTCGCTGACCGGGTTCGTTTCGAGCCCGCTTATCAATATTGTCGCGATGCTCCTTATAATCATAGGCGGAATAGGCTACATAACCTGGGACGACATACGCAACAATAAATTGCGCTTCAGGCGCTACACTATGCAGACCAAGCTCATCCTCGTAACGAGCGCCGTACTGATCGTCGTGCCCGCGGTGCTGTTTTTTTTCTTCGAGTTCAAAGACATGAAGCCCGGGGAGAGGGTCCTCGCTTCGCTGTTCCAGGCGGTCACACCGAGAACGGCGGGCTTCAATACGGTCGATCTTAACAATATGAACGGGGCGGGGCGGGCAATGATCGTTGTCCTTATGCTCATCGGCGGTTCGCCGGGGTCAACGGCAGGCGGTATGAAGACTACGACCGCGGCGGTGCTGTTCGGCAATATGATCTCGGTGTTCAGGCGCAAGAATGAGACCGGCTTCTTCGGAAGGCGCATTGACCCTATGCTGAGCCACGTGGCGGGCGCGATATTGATGCTTTACGTCACTCTTTTCGTAGGGTGCGGGATGGCGCTAAGCGCCATAGAAGGATTGCCCATAGGGCCGTGCCTGTTTGAGACTGCGTCAGCTGTAGGCACCGTCGGACTGAGCCTCGGGATCACGCCTACGCTCGGCCTTGCGTCAAAACTGATTCTTATCGTACTTATGTTTATAGGGCGTGTCGGTGGACTGACAATAATGTACGCCGCTATTTCAGATAAAAAGGAAACGTCCCGGCTTCCGCTTGGAAAGGTTACGGTCGGGTGAGGCAATTCGCGCAGCTCCTTAATGGAGTTTCGCGGTATGACAATCAGCTGAAAGGATAGTTTTTATGAAATCGTTTTTGGTTATAGGACTTGGCAGATTCGGAAGACATATCTGCGCCCATCTGATGAATTTGGGGCATGAAGTCATCGCTGTTGACCGCAACGAGAGCAGGGTCAACGACGCTATGGAGTTTGTTTCGGGTGCGCGGATCGGTGACGGTACCGACGTGGATTTTCTTCGTTCGATGGGTGTGCGGAATTTTGATTGCTGCATCGTCACGATAAGCAGCGATTTTCAGAGTTCGCTTGAGACTACGTCTTATCTGAAAGAACTGGGTGCGAAGCACGTCGTTTCGAGGGCGGAGCGTGACGTTCAGGAGAAGTTCCTGCTGCGTAACGGTGCTGACGAAGTCGTGTATCCCGAGAAACAGATGGCGAAGATCGCCGCGATACGGTACAGTTCGGAGCACATTCTTGATTACGTCGAGATCAGCAACGACTACGGCGTGTTTGAAGTGACGATCCCGAAGAACTGGGTCGATAAGTCGATCGGGCAATTAGATATACGCCGGAATTATAATATCAATATTCTCGGTCTTAAGAGCAACGGCCGCATGGATGCTGCTGTGAGCGCGGCAACTGTTTTGACGGAGGACAAGACGTTGCTGGTTCTGGGTGATTATAAGACGATTCAGAAGATTTTTAAGATCTGATGTTCACCTGATCGTTAAATGGCTTTTACACATATTATAAGGCGGCTCCGCGGCCGCCTTTTTTGTGTGCGGTTTGCAATGTGAAACGGGGGCCAGAGACCGGTTTTGGTGCAATGCGGTGACCGGTGAAACGGGGGTCAGAGACCGGTTTTGGTGCAATGCGGGGACCGGTGAAACGGGGGCCAGAGACCGGTTTTGGTGCAATGCGGGGACCGGTGAAACGGGGGTCAGAGACCGGTTTTGATGCAATGAAGAGACCGGTGAAACGGGGGCCAGAGACCGGTTTTGGTGCAATGCGGTGACCGGTGAAACGGGGGCCAGAGACCGGTTTTGATGCAATGAAGAGACCGGTGAAACATGCTTGAAACCGGTCTCTGTCCCCCGTTCAATTTGTCCCCCGTTCAATTGACTGAAAAAAAGAAGAGACCGGTTCCAGCTCCCGTTCGATAGGAGCCGAAACCGGTCTCAATTTCCGGTTCTCTTAAAAAAATTAAAAATTATTTGTTGTCGATAAATGATGCTGCCGCGAGCCCGGCTTCAGCGCCGTCCGAAACGGCCGTTGTGACCTGGCGCACTCTCTTCGCTCTGCAGTCGCCGGCGACAAATATGCCCGGCGTCTTTGTATTGATATTGTCCGAAGCGATAACGTACCCGCGCTCATCGAGGTCGATCAGCTCTGAAAACGCGCCGTTCTGAGGAACTGTGCCTATTGCCACAAACAGGCCGTCAACGGCCATTGTCCTTTCCTCGCCGTTCTGTTCAATAACGATACCATCCAGCTCGTGCTCGCCCAGGAAGCCCTTCACTCTAACTTCCGTGAGGATCTCAACGTTATCCTTCGCACGGAGCTTATCCTGCATCTTCTGCTCACCGGTGAGGAACGGGAGATCCTGAAGAATGTAGAGCTTCTTCACAAGATCAGAAAGCATGACCGCTTCGACAAGAGCGCTGTTTCCGCCCCCTACGAGAGCAACCGTTTTGCCTTTATAGAAAGCCCCGTCGCATACGGCGCAGAAAGAAATGCCGTTGCCGATATACCGCTCTTCGTTCGGAAGTCCAAGGTGTCTGTGAGCAGCGCCGGTGGCAATTATTACCGCTTTTGCGTCGTGCTCTTCTCCCATATCGGTTTTTACAGTCTTATACGAGCCGTGATCGGCAATTGAAACCGCTTCGCCAAGGTCAAATTCCGCCCCCTGCGCCATCGCCTGATTCATAAGCCTGTCTGCAAAATCCGAGCCCGAAATAGATTCAAAACCCGGAATATTCTCAACGAGGGGAGACAACGTAATCTGTCCTCCGGCTGTTTCTTTCTCAAGCACGAGAACTGTTTTGGACGCCCTGAGCGCGTAAATAGCGGCAGTCAGGCCGGCAGGGCCGCCGCCGATGATAATGATATCGTACATAACAGATTTCACCTTTTATGGAGCCTTTAAGCGAATTCACGGCCGGTCTTGCGGCCGGCCGGATCCTTTAATATTTTTTACCCTCAACCGATCGCAAAACGCTTGATATTTGATGCATTGACGATCTTTTCGATGTTTGGGCCTTCCGCGACGATGAGCGTCGGAGCCTGCTTCACCTCGTACTTTTTCGTAAGTTCCGGATTCTCCTCGGCGTCGATTACTTCGTATTTGATCCCGGCGTTGTCAAGAATGGTCTTTGCCATACGGCAGTTCGGGCAGGTCTTGGTAGCGAACAGCAGAAGCTTTCTGCCTTCATTTGAAGCCTGCTTTGCCGCCTCTGCAGCTCTTTCTACGACCTGCGCAGCAGCTTCGGTATCGCAGCAATCAGCGCCGTCGACTATGACCTGTCCCGCTCTTTTAAGCTGGGAGTGCGGTATATCGTAGAGACGTCTGTCCTTGAATTCCTGAGTCTTTCCTGCGTTCCAGTTCTGAACGGGGCGGTAATAACCTGTGATCCTGCTGTAGACTTCAGTGACCTCTCCGCAGTGCGGGCAGCGGTACTGTTCGCCGGTGAGATAGCCGTGCTTGCGGCAGATCGAATAAGTAGGCGACATCGTGTAGTACGGAAGTTTGTAGTTTTCCGCGATTTTTCTGACGAGGTTCGCAGCGGATTTCCAGCTCGGAAGCTTTTCGCCGAGGAAGGCGTGGAAGACCGTTCCTGACGTGTAGAGAGTCTGGAGCTCATCCTGAATGTCGAGCGCGTCAAAGATGTCGGACGTGTAGTTTACGGGCAGGTGAGAGCTGTTCGTGTAGTAAGGCGTTCCGCAATCGCCGCCGGCAGTGATGATGTCGGGGTAACGGGCAACGTCGTGCTTCGCGAGTCTGTAGCTCGTCGATTCGGCCGGAGTCGCTTCAAGGTTATACAGGTCGCCGTATTTCTCCTGATAGTCGGAGAGACGGTTTCTCATGTGGTTGAGCACGTCCTTCGTGAATTCCTGCGCTTCGACGTTCGTCAGATCCTTTTTGAGCCATTTTGCATTTAGGCAGGCTTCATTCATACCGACGAGACCGATGGTGGAGAAGTGGTTGTCAAACGTGCCAAGGTAGCGCTTCGTGTACGGATAGAGGCCTTCGTTAAGCAGTTTGGTTATGACGGTGCGTTTCACTTTGAGCGAGCGGGCGGCAATGTCCATCATGTGGTCGAGGCGCTTGTAGAATTCTTCGGGAGTTTTGGAGAGATATGCGATCCTCGGCATATTGATGGTGACAACGCCTATTGACCCCGTGCTTTCGCCGCTGCCGAAGAAGCCGCCGGACTTTTTGCGCAGTTCGCGGAGGTCAAGGCGGAGACGGCAGCACATTGACCGCACGTCGCTGGGTTCCATGTCGCTGTTGATGTAGTTGGAGAAGTACGGCGTGCCGTATTTCGCGGTCATTTCGAACAGCAGGCGGTTGTTTTCCGTATCGGACCAGTCGAAGTCGCTGGTGATGGAGTATGTCGGGATCGGGTACTGGAAGCCGCGG
>JAEEGL012611950.1_pt1 | contig 12715 bp, 7 predicted proteins | sample 9134231 | NCBI WGS metagenome assembly JAEEGL01 (sample SAMN16246548, study PRJNA631951) | gut metagenome | biome: gut microbiome; feature: rumen; material: fiber-attached | host: Bos | place: Iran: Karaj | collected 2018-10 | reverse complement strand
CTGAATGGCAAAGTTGGTGAATTTCAAAGCCACACGGCCGGTCACACCCATGGGTCCCCAACCGGCAGAGAGCTCAACCTGGTCACTGCTCTTATGCACCAGTTTATAAGTGATGTCCACCGTGCCGTCTTTTTCATTGGGTGTAATCTTTGGTTCGAGTTTTTCAGGGTCGAAGTTACCCATCATCTGAAGATCCTGTAGCGAGCGCATGATGGCGTCGCGATTGAAGAGGTCACCTGGTTTCGTCTTGAGTTCACGGCGCACGACTTCATCAAAAACGCGGTCGTTACCACTGATGTTTATGCGGTTCAGATGGGCTTGGTTACCCTCGATGATGCGCACCTCCACATCGATGGAGTCACCCACGACATTGGTTTCCACCGGCGTGACACTACTGAACACATAACCGTTGTTGTAGTATTGCATCCAAATGGCATCTTCGTCCTTTTTGAGGCGTTTGTTGAGCAGTTCCTGATCGTAAACATCGCCACGTTTCATGCCCAGCACGCGGTCGAGGGCTGTGCTGTTGTAAACCGTGTTACCCACCCACGAAAGGTTGCGCAGAAAGTATTGGTCGCCTTGGTCCACATTGATATAGACATCAACATGTTTGGGGTCGAACTGCACGATGGAGTCCGATGTGATGTAGGCGTCACGATAGCCCCAGGCATTATATTTATTGATGATGTTCTGCTTGTCTTCTGCATACTTTTCGTCAATGAATTTCTTTGACCGGAAGAAGTTTTTCAGTTTACGTACTTCCTTGGTCTTTTTCATGGCACTTTTCAGTTTCTTAATTTTCTTTTCATCGACACCACTAAAGTAGATTTTATGAACCTTGACCTTTTCATTCTTGTCAACATAGAGGTCAAGCACTACCTGGTTTTGCTTCACCGAATCGTCACGCTGGAGAATTTCGATTTCAGCATTTTTATAGCCCTTTTCATCAAAATACTTTGATATAATGATTTTAGCGCGGTCCAGGATATTGGTTGAAACCTGGCTGCCCTCTTTCAATCCCATACGTTCGTCCAAATCGTCACGTTCGGATTTTTTCAGACCATGATAATTGATTTTAGCAATGGTGGGGCGCGGCACCAGCGTCAGAGTCATATAAATCTTTTCACCCACAATGCTGTCGGCCGTCACACTGACATCAGAGAAGAGGCCTTGCTTCCACAAGTTCTGAATGGCAAGCGTTACACCGCCGTCAGCTTTGGGGATAGTGATTTCGTCGCCCACATGCAGGCCGGCATAACCCAGCAATATATTGTGGTCGAAGTTGTCGCCACCCACAATGTTGATGCCCCCGATGATATACTTCGTCGGTGAAGTCGTGTAGTTAATCTGAGGATTTACTTTCACCAGGTCCTGTCCACGGCCGGTAATGCCCACACATAGCAGGCACATCACCAACACCAGTGTCTTTATGTCATTTAGCTTACTGCTCATTATTATCGTTTATTTGTTCACTTGTTTTGCCATAACGCCGCTCACGCGACTGAAAATCTACGATTGCCTTGCAAAGTGCCTCACCGTCGAAGTCGGGCCAGAATGTGTTGCAGAAATAGAACTCAGAATAGGCACATTGCCACAGCAGATAATTACTTATACGCACCTCACCGCCTGTTCTTATCAGCAGATCGGGATCGGGCATATCGGCAGTCGTCAAATAGTGCGAGACGGTATCTTCTGTTATATCGTTCACTTGCAATTTGCCTGCAACGGCATCACGTGCCATACCCTTGGCCGCTTCTGTCAGTTCCCAGCGCGAAGAATAGCTCATGGCAATGGTCATGGTCATCGCACTATTTTCAGCCGTACGCTGTTCAGTCTGGCGGATGCGCTTCAACACGTTGTCCGGCAAGCGTGAGGCATCGCCTATCATATTGAAACGTACATTGTTTTTCATGAAAATTTCTTCCTCCAGCGACGTGAGCACCAGCCCCATCAGAGCGGCCACTTCGTCTGTCGGACGGTTCCAGTTCTCGGTAGAGAACGTATAAAGAGTCAGATACTTCACACCTAGCGACACACACATTTCCGTCACCAGTTTCACGGCTTCCACACCTTGTTGATGACCCAAGTGGCGCGCCAGACCACGCTGCTTGGCCCAACGCCCGTTGCCATCCATGATGATGGCCACATGGCGGGGAATACGTGTCATATCCAACTGTTCTTTATAACTCATCGCTTTTTAGTCTTTATTGCAATTAGGACAAATGGCCGAGAAACTGTATGTCAGTGTCAGCATGGTGACCTGATAACTATCTTTGTTTTTAAAGCCGGAGGCACTGATGCCGTGCGGAGCTTCCAAACCGTCGACCTTATCAGAGAGCGTAAAGTGCCACCGCCAGTCAAACGTAAGATTTACCCGCTTGCCCAAACGGTATTTCACGCCTACACCCAGCGGCACATTGGCCGTAACCGACTTGTCCTGACCAACGAAAGTCATGCCAATACCCAACTGCAAGAATGGCGTCAGGCGTTTATGGCCCAAGTAGTTCTGATAATAGCCATACGGCCAGAAGTTCACTTCGTAGAGGCAACTCAGGTCGACCACGTAACTGGAAAAATCGTATTTCAGGGGTTCCAGACTCGGCTCCTTGGAATGGATGTCCTGCGGATAGTAATCAATGTCCACATCGGCAGCCCCTTTCACGCCGCCATAGGTCAGCGACGCTTTCAAAGCGTTGCGGTGGTCGAAGAGATAACGCCACACGCCGCCCACAGCCGGGCCTACATTGCCATAAAATTTGGTGTTCACGTCACCGTTGTAGAAACTGGTGCCAAGTCCGCCGCCTATTTCCATACGGAATTCGGCATCGTCCTGCGCCGTCGCTCCTGCAAATGGGAGCAACGCCAGCAACAACATGTAGATACACCGCGGATTCATATTCGCTATTCTGTAAACTGCATTTGTTCCGTTTTAAAGCCCAAGCGGTTCAAACGGCCCTTGAGCACGGTGCCTGTTCCGCCGCAACTGAGCCAGATGTATTGGTCGCTGTCAACACCACAACCCAGGCTGGTAGCTTTGAGACCGGAAGGATGCAGATATTTGCTTCGGTCAACCAACCAGCTGCGGCCGGCATCTTCACTCACACTGAAAAGGCTTACCGAGTCGCCCTCGCAACCTATGGTCAACACCTTGGTGTCATAAGCCAGCAAAGTGCCTTCTGCAAAAGCAGGGAAGGGGTGGCTCAGTTCTTCAGAGGCGGGATAGTAAGCCCATACATCATCGGTTTGGCCAGTCAAATCCACCGTACGTTTCCACAAAGCGGCCTGGCCGTTGCCGTCGCGGCCTCCAAGCAACAGGTATTCAAACTGGGGATTGAACGTCATCGGCATGTAAGCCATGGCATAGTCATATAGGGGCAACAGGTTTCCGTCATCATCCAAAGGCTCGGCTATCCACTCACGGGCATCGGCCGAAGCATAGAGTTTACCGTCTTTCACACCGTAAAGGTTTTCCCTGCTGGCACCACACAGGATTTGGGGCACTGCATCGGAAGCCACGGCAGTCCATGACTTACCGTCGGCCGATTGCCACAACTGGCCATTGCCAAGGGCATAAAACTGACCGCCAAACACCACCACATTGCGTGGTTCCATAGTGCTCAGGTCAGTCAGAGGCGTACGTGTCCATGTGGTTCCGTCAGCGGCTGGCGAAGTCAATACAAAAGCACCGGAGGCGTTACGGGCAAAGATGTAAACAGTCGTGCCGTTAACCAGCAGTTTCTGTGAGGTCACGTCTTTGAGGGCCTCGACCGTGCCCAGTGTCTGCCAGGCCATGGCTTCGGGATTCACTTTGTGAACATTTACATGTACCCGGTAGGTCTGCTTGGCCTCGCCGTCGTAAGCATAACACGTAAACAGACGGGGCTCGGTAAAGTCAATGCTGTCAGACGTGCTGTAAAGTGTGTCGTTACCTGAGAGCGTGCGATAGGCCACACCGCCGTCGGCGGCAATGCTCTGGAATGTCACCTTGGTCACGTCCGTACCCTGGGGAAGTGAATCGGGATTATAGATTTCATGGTTCAGCTGATCCACCAGCAAGGCATAGTGGCCGGCATACATATTGGTCACATAGGTCGTATCTCTGCCGTCCCAACGCTTCGTTGTCACCGTGCGCCGCAGGGTACCGAGCACCATATTGGTGATGGCACAATCACTCGTTGCGGTAGTTTCCTTATCCGAGTCGCTCATACACGACGGAAGCAGGCTGCTGACGCTGGTCATGAGCACGATAGCCCACAAAAGACTTTTCTTCATACTATACAATACGCTTTTAATGTGCAAAAATACGCACTTTTTACCTATTATCCGCGCTTTTAGTGTTGTTTTATGTGAAAATAACGGTCTTTGTGCTAACTGGGCGGGCAGAAAGAACCGTTAATACGCTATTTTTTCTTTTTTAATTGAAAACTAATGCGCGAACCTGTGGTGTATGGACTCTGCAAGGGAATGGCGTAGAGCCACACCTCAGACACCGAATCACGGGCCGCCGGGTCAATTTTCACCTCCAACGAACGCGCCGAGCGGTGGTAGAGTGTCAGCCAGTGCAGACGGGCTTCCTGGGCAGAGAATACGCCCTTGTATTTCATGTCGTTCGTCACAGTAGCCGGCGGCAACAGGCGCACTCCGTCAATGCGGTCCTCATCCATCGTATAGACGTCGAGCATCATAAACGGCAAGGCCGAGGTCAAACTGACGCTGTCGCCGGGTGACACCTCACGCACCAGACGTTTCTCGACAAATACGGGGTCACCATCAGATTCTTTCACTTCGTCATCATCGTTCACACAAGCGACCAGACACGATCCGACCATCAGGATCGCCAAAAACCATAGTTTTTTCATTCTTTATCTTTTTTCTTTCAATCGATATTTGCCTTGATATGGAATACAGCTGACGACTTCGGTTCACCGAGGGTGACTGTAAACCCTTCTGACCGCAATTTTCCGCCATCTACAACGAAAGTTTCTTTGCTGTCTTCGTTGAACAGCCGATAGGCCACCCCGGGCTTGGCAAATGGCAGGCGTACTACATGAGCCGGCTCTTCGCAGGTTTCCTGTCGAAAGGCCAACACGATGCCTTCGTCAGCATCGCGGTCATGATAAGCAAAGACAGTCCAATTCTTTGTATCTTCCTGACCATAATAAGGTGTAAGCACATAGAAGTCCTTCGTAAGGAAACGGCTGTAGCGCCGCCATTCGTTCAAGGTGGCTCTCACATGATTATAGTCGAGCGATTCATCGTGTGTAAAGGAAATGGCCAGGTTATGTATGGGAAGCCATGATGCCCGTGTCACATAGGCTGGGTTGCCACCGGGAGGCAGCGGAGCCAATTCCTCTGTCAGTTCGCAGGTGGCCGAGCCATGGAAGGGCACCCATTTGTTGAACGTGGCACTGATGGCCAGTCTCAGGGCCGTTGTCGTCCGGTCGGCATCGCTGCGCATGAAGGGCACGCTGCGCCGGAGCGACTCGATGTCGTTGCGGCCGCCGCCCGAAGCACAGTTGTCTATAAAGGTACATTTATCCTTACTGGCACAATAGACCAGAATGCTATCCCATAGAGCATAGTGGCCCTGGACTGCCTGGTTCTCCGTCATTCCGCTGCGGGGAAGTCGGAGTTTTTCTTCTTGGCGTCTGTCATTCAGCGGCCACGTCGTTGCCGGATCGCTGTTGTTGTCCTCACGGAAAAGGTCAACAGCATTTTCGTCCATCATTTTCACAATGCGATGCAATGTCCATTGCAAGCACTCGGGGATTCCTATATTATTGGTTATAACACCTATTTCGTTGGCTATGGCCCAGTCGGCATTGTAGCCATAGTTCTTCACCAGGGCATCCACCATGGTCACCCGTTCGGGGTCGAACCAAGTCAGGACCTTCATTCCGGCTTGATGACAGGCCTCGTTGCTTTCGCGCAGACTCTTCCCGGGCCATTTGATAGTATCCACCTCCCAACTTCCTACGGTGCCCCACCAGTTGGATTTGACGGTGCGGCCAAGGGGATCGAAATACCATCCGGCGTCGAACCAGCGGAAGTCCGGTTTTATTTTTTCATAGACTATGCGGTCGAGCGTGCGCCGCCATGTATAGAAGCGTTCCGAAATGCTGCCGTCGGAGTTAGGCAAGCCTGTATCGGCCGAGAACGGCGCTGTCACGAACGGTTTGATAGGATCGCCGGCCACATTGGCCCGAGGAATGTTGTATTTCATATACCATTCGCGCCACAGATTGGAAGCATCGTCGGCATTTCGGCCAGTGTATGGCAACATGACGACCAAGGCCGTCCGCACTCGCTCACCCGGCAGCAACACCGAGCGGAAGCCATTGTTACTTTGGGCATTGAGATGGGTCTTATTTCCTTTTGCCGTAAATTCAGCCTGCCATGTTCCGGCCCAGCCGAGGGCCAGCAGAGTGCCACCGTTGCCATGCACCAAATCAAAATACGGGAAGCACACGTGCGTGGCTCGCCCCACATCCGAACGGAACGAGGCCGTGTCCTTAGGCAGATGTTTCTCATAGGGGGCATAGCGGTTTTCATGGTCTCCCAGGCAGCCGCGCACTACAGGGTCGGCTCCGGCAAAATTGATATTGACAGACCGCACCTGATCGAGCACGCCACTGGGCTGCATGCCTGTGTTTTCAAACCACAGCGTGTATTCCACCTGACCATATTCTTCGCATAGCGCGGCCTCCAGACGCACCCGCACATTGGAGTCCAGCCAATAGGACAACGTGGCCCGTTTGTAGCCAGCCTGTTCCGTAATGTTACTCCCTTCCGTCTTCAGTTTACCGAGTCCGCGATAGGGTACACCATTGTATACAAACGAAACGGGTGTGGTCTCGGCCTTGCAGACGCGCGAAAACAGTTGCTGGCCACGCTTCAGGGCCAGGTTGTCACGGGGTGTCGCAGCCGAAAGCGTCGCTAAAGCCGACGGTAACGACAACAAGGCTATGCACAGATTGAGAAACAGATATTTCATTTTTTGTTCCATTAAGCCACACAAAAATACAAATAAAACCAGGCGAGACCACGAAAGCCTTATGCAAAGTTACTACTTCCACACTTATTTTTGCAACCTATCTCGTCTTTAATTTGCATTGAAAAGATGCACCGCGAGTCTTTCTCAACAAATTATATAAAGAAGGCCGCCTTTGTAGGAAAAAGTCGGACCTTTGTATACACCACTTATTCCTGCTGGTTACAGAAGGAGATGGAAAGTCCCGTAAACAACGCGACTGCGTGGCAGAACACTCTGCCACGCAGTCAAGGTCGTTAGAAGGCTTACCCTTACTCGGTTACTGCAATTTTTTTGCCGTTACGGATGTAGATGCCCTTTTGCAGGTTGCTGCCCACACGGCGGCCGTTGAGGTCGTAAACGGCACCGGTTTCTTTCACGGGAGCTTCCACACGTTCGATGGCATCGAGATCTTCCTTGTTTTCTTCAATATATGCCAACTTCTTCAGATATACATCGGCATAGCGCTTCATGCCCAGGTCGTTCACGTCGATTCCATCGAGGAAATCGTCGGCCACAAGACCGATTTCCTCCTGGGTCATGTAGAACAGATTGTGGTAGCCTTCGTCCACCAGTTGGTCGTAGGCCTCCTTAAGTTTGGCATTGGCTGCCGTGTGGAGAGCCTCTACATTGGGACGAATGAGTTTATCGGGCACGCCCGGGCTCTCCACCAGCAGGATGGGACGCTGGTTGGCAGCACGCAATGTCTTCACGCCGGCCACAACGCGCTCTACGATGGCGTCGGGAGTATTCAGCATGTCGGGCATGGCATCGATAATGAAGGCGCGGGGCATCAGTTCGGCCATGACGTCGAATATACCCTGGTCCAGTTTGGCCAGACCCATGAAACCGAAGTTGAGCACCGGCACACCGAGGGCGCGGCCCACGATGTTGGTCCAAGTGTTGCCCGGATGGGAAGCCGAGGCGCCCTGCACCACACCGCCGCCGTAGGCAACGATGCATTCCTGCTCTTCGGGCACTTCAATCCACTCGAAGGTTTTGGCTTCGGTGTTCGTACCCACCTGCAGGTCGCTCACACCGTTGAGTGAGGGCAGGTAGAGCACATATTCGCACACATCGAGACCGTCCATATTGGTCGGAATGATGTTCTTATAATTGGCCGTGGCGGGTGTGCCGAAAGCGGCATTGCCCACGTGGGGTGCCAGCCAATGATAGGTCTTGCCGTCATCGCTGCGGGCATAGAGGTCCACACCCGACTGGCCGAACGTTGACACGAAGTAGTGCTGCGTGGCCGACTTGGTCATGGTGTACTTGATAGAGATGGCCGTGGCATCGGTGCGGAAACGCACGTACAGGCCCGATGACAAGATGGAATTGTTCGACAGTTCGGTATTTTTCAGCATGCTGCGCTGCAGAGTCGGCAGGCGTTGGTATTTGCGCAGTGAAGTCCTGGACCACCCGATGCCAAACACATGGTAGCCGCCGTCCTTGGCATTGTGCCAAGTCTGAGCCTCAACGCCGTCGCTCATGGCGAGGCTGGCGAGGCATACGAGGAATATCAATAGCTTTTTCATGTTTTCTTCTATTTGATTAATTATTGATTATACTAAAGTGCAGCCTTGAGGGCATCTACTTTGGATTTGATGTCATCCACGTCGGCCTGCTTGGCGCTGTTGGCAGCAATCAGAGCATGGGCTGCTATCAGCGCTTCATAGAGCGCGTCGGCCTTCTCTTTCACACTGGCATTGGTAGCGTAAGAAGACGTTTCACCGGCTTTCACAGGGAACATCTGAAACTCGGTTACGGAGAATGCCGGACCACCACCGATGATGAGGTTACCGCCGGTTTCCAACACAGAGAACCGTACGTAGCGATACTTCTTCCAAAGGCGCACGCAGGGAGAGTCGTACATCTTTACATCGGCATCTTGCGAGAGGTTGGTCAGCGTGGTGACTTCGTCCCATGTAGCGGCGTCATTAGAGCCCAATACCTTCACGTTTTTCCAAGAGAAAGTGGGATATGTGGAATTACGTCCGTAACGGAAAATGAAAGCATCCACGGGATTGTCTTTCAGGTCCACTTGCAGGTAGTGCGGCTCTGTGGGAGGCGTGCCTTTAGCTGCATTGTGGAGAGAGAAGAAATAGGTGTTCAGTTTACCGTCCAGCAAGGCAGCATACGTGCTGCCATCGGGATATGGTGCATTGCAATAGAACTGGTTGTGCTCGGCATCGCCGTCGGTAGCCTCGGTAATGAGCTTCACGGTCTCATCGGGAACGGCTGCCATCACCTCTTCATAGGCGGCTTCGGCTTCGGGCAGATAGGCAGCGAGCACCTCCGTGTAGTTGTCGCCACGGATGGCAGCCAACACGGCTTCGCGCTGTTCATTCAGAGCCGTCACATCGGCTGCAGTGGCCGTATTGTTGGCCACTTTCTCACGGGCCTCTTCCATGGCTACGGCCAACTTGTCGGTCTCAGCCTTCACGTTGGCGTCGGTAGAATAGGGAGAGTCTTCAGAAGACACCACGGGATACATCTGGAATTCGCCGATGGCAAACGACGGGCCACCGCCTACGACAGGACTGTTGCTCTTCGTTGCCGTCACCATGAAGCGGACATAGCGGTATTCTTTCCACATGCGGACACACTCGGAGTCATACGTGCCAGTGGTCGGCAGGTTGGTGAGTTCGTCCACCTGAGTCCAGTTTTCACCGTCGTTGGAGGCCAGAACGGTCACGTCCTTAATGGCAAACGTGGGCCATGCCGTCGTGCAACCGCAGCGGAAGATAAAGGCATCCACCGGGTTTTCCTGAAGGTCCACCTGCAGATAGTGGCTCGTCGTGGGAGGTGTGGCCAGGCTGCCGTCGTGGATGGAAATGAGGAATGTGGCCAAGTCGCCGTCGAGCAGGTTGCGGTAGTAGCCCCATACGCGGGTGTTTTCCGGCATCTTGGCGTTCGATGAGAATTGGCAGTCTTCGTCCGTATCTTCAGCATTTGTTATCAAAGCCTTGCTGACGTCAGCCTTCACGTCCATGGCGCGTTCGTAAACGCTCTGAGCTTCTCCCAGGGCCTCTTCGAGAGCAATGGTTTCCTCCGTCTTCATGTCGCTGATTATCTTCTCCAGCAATTCGGTGTCGGTCACTTGGCGCAGATACCATGTGTACCAGCCATAAGCATCGCTCGACGGGTCGGTTGAGTTATACAATGATTCTGACTGGTTGAACACGTCGGAGCCGTCAGCCGAGCCGAAGTAGTTGCTGTTAGGAATGTAAGGATTCTTGTTGGCAGTGTTGTACATGCGGAAGCGGGCCGACCAGGCGGTCTCCTCCTTCAACACCTGTTCCGTTACCAGCGTATTGCTCATCACCAGAGGTTTCTGAGTGGCGGAGGTATTGATAAACGTACCCGTCGCGCAGTTCTGGACAGCCCAGTTGCCCTTGGCGGTCTTCGTGAACTTATAGACGAAAGCCGTATTCGTTGAATCCAGTTTCATCCAGTTTACGGCCGAGCCTTTGGTGTACATGGCCATCTCGTAGCCCTTGTAAGCCATGAAGCCGTCGTAGGCGCTCACGATGTAGTAGTAGCCTTCGTCCATCGGGTTGCGGGTCGAGCGGATTTCGGCCATCAGATCCTCGATAGATTTTTTCATGCCCTCGCACTGGGCGTCACACGAGTTCGTGTCGATGGCGTGCTGGGCGTCTGTCAGCAACGTCTCCATCTGGTCCTTCAGGTTCACAGGTGTCTCGCCGGGATTGCTGCCGAAGACCCAGACCTTCATCATCTGCTTGGCCTCGCGCACGATGTCATAGAGCGGGTGTTTGTCGCCGGCCGACGTCGTGTCGATGTTCTCGAACAGCCAGTTTATTTTCTCTATATAGGCATCGGCATATTCGCGCATACCGATGTCATTGGGGTGAGTGCCCTCAATCATGCCGTCTTCGGTCAGACCGATTTCGTCCTCCGTCAGGTAGAACACATTCTTCACTTCCTCGTCCATCAGGGCCTCGTATGCCTCACGCAGTTTCTCGTTACCGCGCGAATCGATGCCCTCCTCTTTGGGCTGCATCACCCGGTTCGAGTTACCCAAACTCTCCACCAGCAGGATGGGAGCCTTCGACACGGCGCGCAGTTTCTTCACACCGTCTATCGTACGGCTCACGATGCTCGCCGGAGCGCTCTTGATGTTGGGCACGGGGTCCAGAATGAACAGCTTGGCATTCGTCAGTTCCGACATCATGTCAAACAAACTGCTCTCCATCATGGCGCTGCCCGAGAAACCCAAGTTTATCACATTGCTGTTCAACTCGCGGGCCAAGATGGCAGGCCAGGCCATGCCGGGACGCGAAGCAGAGCAGCCCTGGGCTATCGAGGAACCATAGACCACGATAGGCGCATCGTCCTCGGGCACGGTCAGATATTCAAACGTATCGTCCTTGCCAACACCCACGTTCAGCGACTTCACGCCGTTGTACATCGGGAAGAACAGCACATACTCGCACTGGTCCTCACCGCTCACGCCCTTCGGGTCCAAATCGGCATAAGTGTACTGGCAGCTCGTACCGAAAGTAAATTTCTTCTGGGGACTTACCCAGTAAAACTTACCGTCGCTCGTGTGGGCATACAAGTCCACACCGCTCTGAAGCGTCACAGGCATGTTCGTATAACCTGCAGCACCGCCCGTAAGCGTATACTTCACCGTAATCGTTTTGGCATTTGTCACAAAACGCACATTCAAGCCTGCCGTATTCTTCGACAAGCTCCACACACCGCTCGGAACCAGCGACGACGCGCGGTCCGGGAAACGCTGGTACTTCGTGCCAACCTCCGACGTCCAGCCCTGACCGAACAGGACGCCACCGACGTTGGCATTATACCAAGTTTGAGCCTCAGAGAGGCTGCAAACCATCAAGCTCACCAGGAGCAAACATAATTTTTTCATAACATTTACTTTATCATTTGTATTATTTCTACTCATACAACAGGGCACAACAGCCCATATTATGCCATGCAAAAATAAGAAAACCCCATGACAAACCCAAACAATAACTGCAAAAAAAACGATATCCGCTACCCTATCAACACCAAATTCTCCCAATCATCCCACGCTACCCTTTTCACCCATACCCTTCCCATTGTTCCCACCCTTCACATGAAAAACAAGGCGGTGTTTCGGCGCAACAAAACGGACTTCGGATTTTCCAAAAGGCTTTTGGAAGTTTCGAAACGGCGCCTCAAAATTTTGAAGCGCCGTTTCAAACTTTTGAAGCGCCGCCTTTGCAGCCACACGCCCGTCCAGATATTTCGTGCATTCTCTCCTTATTATAATATTCCTCCTACAAACACTATTACAACAATTACCGCTACAGTTACAAATATTCAACGGTCACTATTATTAACTATTGCCACTATAATTACCACGGCCTCTATAGCGACTGTTGTCTCCCCACACAAAAAAGCGGCGCCCGCATTCGGACACCGCTCTATCATTTCGAATCAATCTTGTTGTCTTATCTTACGACCTTCTTGCCCTTCTTCACGTAAACGCCACCCTTCTGCGGGTTCGTCACCTTGCGGCCCTGCAGGTCATACAGTGCATCGCTGTCAGCACCGTTCACAGCGCTCTTGACACCAGTCTGGCCCTTCGTAATCTTAAACGTTACATCGGGAATCTTACCCTGGTTAACGGAAACGGCATCTTTATTGGCAATACCTACTCCCTTCAAACTT
>JAEEGL017439558.1_pt1 | contig 12716 bp, 11 predicted proteins | sample 9134231 | NCBI WGS metagenome assembly JAEEGL01 (sample SAMN16246548, study PRJNA631951) | gut metagenome | biome: gut microbiome; feature: rumen; material: fiber-attached | host: Bos | place: Iran: Karaj | collected 2018-10 | reverse complement strand
GTATCGAATCCAAGGTCTTCGGTATCGGTGTGGAATCCTATACCGTCGGTTCCGCCGAATTCGCACTGTCTTATGCGGCAGCAAACAAAGACAAGTGCATCCCATTGATGGATAATGGCCACTATCATCCGACGGAAGTCGTTTCCGACAAGATCCCGGCCCTGCTGACATTCTTCGATGAGATCGCTTTGCACGTGACAAGACCGGTCAGATGGGATTCCGACCACGTCGTACTGTTCGATGATGAGACAAAGGAGATCGCAAGAGAGATCGTCCGCTGCGGCATCGAAAAGGTAGATATCGCACTCGACTACTTCGATGCGTCGATCAACCGTATTGCTGCCTGGGTGATAGGCTACCGCAATACGCAGAAGGCATTACTGTATGCCTTGTTACAGCCGGTCGAAGAAGAGAAGGCTTTACAGGATGAACAGAAGTTCTCGAAGCTTCTGAATTTACAGGAAGAGTTCAAGACGATGCCGTTTGAGGATGTCTGGAACGAATACTGCATGAGATGCGAGAAACCACTCGATGATGAATGGTTTGCCGAAGTGGAAAGATACGAAGAAGAAGTTTTATCAAAGAGGTAAAAAAATGGATACGAAATTAAAGAAAGATTTTACGAAAGTATGTTCTGACGGCTATGCCTTAGGCTGGCACGAGCGCAACGGCGGCAACCTTTCCTACCGCATGAAGAAGGAAGAGGTCGAAGAAGTAAGAGAATTGCTCAATGAGAACGCTGAATGGCGTGAGATCGGTACGGCTGTGCCGTATCTTGCCGATGAATATTTCATGGTCACCGGTTCCGGCAAATATTTCCGCAATGTCGAACTTGATTTTGAAGACAACGTCGCCATCATCCATGTCAATGAAGACGGTACCTTATACAAGATCGTCTACGGTCTCATCAACGGCGGCAAGCCGACTTCGGAACTGCCGACCCACTTAATGAACCTCGAAGTACTGAAGAAAAGAGATGATGGCTTACGAGTCGTCTACCATGCCCATCCGGCAAACACAGTCGCTTTGACTTTCGTCCTTCCGTTTGACGAAGAAGTCTTCACCAGAGAGATCTGGGAGATGGAGACGGAATGTCCGATCGTCTTCCCGAAAGGCATCGGCTTAGTCGAATGGATGGTGCCGGGCGGAAGAGACATCGCCGTCAAGACCTGCAAGATCATGGAGACGCAGGATGTTGCCGTATGGTTCCACCACGGGATCTTCGTCACCGGTCATGACTTTGATGAGGCGTTCGGTCTCATGCATACGGTGGAAAAGGCAGCTGAGATGCTGGTGAAGGTCATGTCGATGTCCGACCGCAAGGTCAACACGATCTCACCGGAAGGTTTTAGAAAGATCGCTGTCGATTTCAAAGTCGATCTCGATGAGCGTTTCCTTTACGAAAAAAGTTCGGACAGGATCGGAGAACGCTGATGAGATACGCTCTGGCGATCGACATCGGGGCATCTTCCGGAAGACACATCGTAGGCTGGAAAGAGGATGGACAGATAAAAACGAAGGAAGTCTATCGTTTCGATAACGGCGTCAAAGAGAAAGACGGCCATCTGATCTGGGATATCGATCATCTGGAAGCCAAAGTCCGAAAGGGGATCGACATCGCTTTGTCTGAGTATGATCTTGAGTCGCTGTCCATCGATACCTGGGGCGTGGATTATGTCCTGCTCAACGGGGATGAGACGATCTATCCGGTCTATGCCTACAGAGATCATCGTACGCAAGACATCATCGAGGAAGTCCATTCCATCGTTCCTTTTGAAGAACTCTATGAACACACGGGCTGTCAGTTTCAGCCGTTCAATTCGATCTATCAGCTATACGACGATAAGAAAAAGGGAAGACTCGATCACGTGACCGATTTCCTGATGATCCCGGAGTATCTGATGTACAGGCTCACGGGTGTAAAGAAAAACGAATTCACCAACGCGACGACCATGGGTCTGATCGATCATGAGACCCTTGATTATGACAAAGCCATCATCGAAAAGCTCGGTTTTCCGAAACGTCTGTTCAGGAAGCTGTATCAGCCGGGCACTGAAGTTGGCGAATACAAAGGGGTCAAAGTCGTTTTATGTGCGACCCATGATACCGGTTCGGCAGTGGAAGGCATCCCGATGGAAGGCAATGAATTATATATCTCATCAGGCACCTGGTCATTGTTGGGCGTCAAGACGGATAAACCGATCACGGACGCGGGCTCGATGAAAGCCAACTACTCTAACGAAGGCGGCATCGGCTACAACCGCTATCAGAAAAACATCATGGGCATGTGGATCGTCAACGAACTGCAGAAGTGTCTTTGTCCGTATACCGACATCCGGGAGATCGTGGTGCAGGCGCAAAAGAGCACCTACGAAGAAGTCCTGGATGCCAATGATCCTTCGCTCTTATCTCCGGAAAACATGAAGGAAGCATTCGATGCCTTGTTGAAAGTAAAGCCGGAAGATACCTATGACTATTTCCGCTGTGCCTACAAGTCATTAGCTTTATCTTATAAAAAGGCCATCGAAGAACTGGAAGGCAATACGGGAAAGACTTACGCGAAGTTATATATCGTCGGAGGTGGTGCCAAAAACCAATTCCTCAACGAACTTACAGAAGAAACCACCGGAAAGAAAGTCATCGCCTTGCCGATCGAGGCAACGGCCCTTGGCAATCTGAAGGTGCAGCTGAATGGAAACGTCATCCGAGAGTGAGGGATGACGTTTTAAATTGTTTGGATAGATCACCACTTCAGTTTGTTTATATCGCTTCTGAAAAACAGACGGGTCGAATCGAGGTCTCGGGCGACCTGAAGTTTGTTTCTCTTCAGGAGAGAATCGACATATTGTCTTGAACAATTCAGTTTTTGGCAGACGTCTCTTGTTGACAGCAGAGTCGTATCAAAGAACTTGTAAAGGTCGTCAGAGCCAGGCTGATAGTCGATTAGAAAAGCGGATAGTTCTTTATTCATGAGATAGATGGAATCATTCCAGCAGATCCCGTGACCTCCGGGTATCAGTTTCAGATCTTCGAAAGAACTGGGTCGGCCGGCAAGGAAAGAAAACCGCTTGTCGGAATCGATCAAAGACTGCAGGTCCGCAAAATGGATCTCGTTATTCTGAAACTGCATCATCACAAGAGTGTCATGAAGGACCAGCGCATCTTTCAAAGAGGAAGCTTGTCTTCTTATGAGCCATTCAGGCTCTTTTGACAGTGGCAGGATCGCACAGTCATCCTGTGCACAGCGTCCCTTCGACAGTTCAAGAAGTTTCCCGCAGTCATATTCGTTTAAGCCATAGCGTTTCAATATTGCGCCAAGATTCTGTCGTTCATGAGGGATGATACGTGATTCAACGAAACGTCTGCTCCAAACGGGGTCGATCGTATAGATCCCTTTTTCAATAAAAGACGCCAGTATAAGGGGTAGGAGGTCTCCGCTGCTGCTTTCTTTGATCTCTGCAACAAAAACATCGGCTTTTTCATAGTGGATCAGACAGGCTTCCGTGTCTGTTTTTTCTGACTCATTGACGATCTCGTAAAGTTTCATAATAACTCCATCTTTTGAAAATGATCTGCCAGATCTTATCGATGTAAGATCCAGATAAAAAGGGATACAGGTCATGAAACAGGTAGTCTTTATCGCTGCTGTCGAGCCGTCTGAAGACAGGCAGTTTCTCTTTCGGGATCAGTTCCAGGTTATGAAACAAAGACCTGCTTGCGAAGAAGCTCTGTACGGGAAGATCCGCCATCGGATCGAAGCCGGCAATGCTTTTTTCGTCATTACAGCTGTAGATCAGCGAGAGTCCGTGGTCGAATAAAGGGGCAGGTTCTTTCTTTCCGCTGCTTTTTCGATAAACGATCTCGATGTTGGCACCATGACGATCGCGATTGATGATCAGAAAATCAACGACGATCATCTGATAGATGTATGTGATCCAGTCCATACGCTCCAGAAAGGAAAGAAGGCTTTCGTTCTCCGTCTTTTCCAGTGCATATTCATCTTCCAGCGTGATCTTGCGGTCACCTTTTTCTTTAAAATCTTTGGAAGCGCAAAGGAATGTTTCGTAGTCTGTCCCCGAGATCGATACATCTGCATGGATTAGCTGATGGTCAAGGTGTCCGACATTGAGAATATTCAAAAGGCGGGAAACGATGAGTTCATTAAAGCACTCTTTCCCCGTGATCCCGAAGATCGGATCATATGCAGAGAGCTTGTAGTAGATCTTTTTCCCGTTAACGATCTCATAAGATTTTAAAAAAGAACCGGCAATACCGGAAGATTGCCTTGCCCTGTCCCACTGCAGGTATCTGAGATCCTGTCTGAAGCTGATGAAATCATTTTCTAACATACCATTATTATTTAAAAATAGTTGACGTTCGTCAATTAATAAAGTTGACTTCCGTCAACAAAAATAGAAAGATAAGGAGATGCGGTGGACAGGCAAAGAAAAACAATTATAATGAAAAACGTGTCTTCAAACACTTAGAAAAGAACGACAGACGATGAGGCGAAACAAGATCCATTATGCCTGGGTCATCATGATCTGCTGCTTCCTGTTACAGGCGGCAACGACCGGCATCTTCAATAACTGTGTATCCTTATATAATCCGTTGATCCTGAAGGAATTCGGTTTTTCCAACGGTGCCTTTTCGGCGACGATGACGATACGCAGTTTCGTCTCTTCGGCAAGTCTGATCTTAGTCTCAAGAGTCTTTAATAAAAAGACCTACAAGCTGATCTATGTGATCTGCGCTGCCATGTGTTCCCTGATCTTCGTTTCCCAGATCTTCTATACGAAGCTGTGGCAATGGTATGTGGAGAACGCCTTATTGGGCTTCTTCCTGGGATTCATACTGACGGTGCCTTTGAACATGATGATACAGAACTGGTTCAAGGATTCTTCCGGCCTGGCGCTGGGTTTTGCGATGGCGGCATCCGGCCTTTGCGGGGTGGTCGTCAATCCCTTGAGCTCCTTCATGATCTCCAATTACGGCTGGCGCAGCGGCATCATCATGCTGGGGGTCCTGTGCTTTGTTCTGATCGTGCCGACGATCCTGTTTTTCGCAAAGTGGACACCGGAGGAAAAGGGGATGGAGCCTTATGTCTCTTCCGATAAAGATAAAGAAGATACGGAAAAGGAAAAGCTTTCCGATGAGAGATCTCTGATCCTTATGACGATCATCGAGATCACCATCATCTACTGCATCACCCAGTACACCTATTCGATCTCGGTCTTCATCGATTCGTTAGGCTATGATGTCTCCTTTGCCGCACTGGTCACTTCCGCGATCATGCTGGGAAATCTGATCGGCAAGGTCTTGTTGGGAGGCCTCGTGGACCGCTACGGCAGCTTCAAGGTCACCAATATCACGACGGTGCTGATCGCTCTGTCATTCATCTTCTTCGCATTCTTTAAGATGAAGATCCTGCTGGCAGCGGGAGGGCTCTTCTATGGCATGTCGATGTCTCTGGCTTCTCTTCTGCCGGGCGTTCTGGCAAAGGAATGTTTTTATCCCGATATACGCGGTGCTGTCATGTCAAAGACCACTTCGATCGCCACGCTGGCAGCCGCCTTGTTTTATCTGGGCGTATCGTACTCCTATGACCTCTTCGGCAGCTTCAGGATCTCTTTCCTGCTGGCGCTGCTGCTGTGTGTCATAACGATCGTCCTTTCCAAAAAGATCGAGCGTCAGATGTGATGCGTTTGTATATACTATGTTGATTACTCAGGAATGTAAGATGAAAATTCTTACATTTTTTTGTAAAGATTCTGCTAAATCGTTGCTAAGTTTTCATAATCGAATTGACATAAGTGAATGTTCATTCAATAATAAAATTGAGGTAATTTTATGAGGACCAGAGACTACGATAAACAGGCCAGGATCAAGGAAGCGATGATCGATCTGATCCTGAAAGAAGGCATCAACGGTGCTTCCGTAGCCAAGATCGCAAAGAAGGCAAACGTATCGCCGGCAACGATCTATGTCTACTACGAAAACAAGGAAGAGATGCTTTCGGAGGTCTTTGACGAGTGTGCACATCGTTCGTATTCCTACATCGAAGGCAATCTTGATCCGGAAATGAGCGGAAAGAGGTTTATCGAAGTTCTGATGCGTTCCGCCTATGATTTTGCTTTGCAGAATGAGGAGGTCTTTTCTTTCGTCGAACAGTGTTCGTCCTGTCCGACCTTACAGGAAAGCGTCACTCATTCCAAGTATTCCAAGTATGTATTTGATATGATCCATGACTATCAGAGAAGAGGCATATTGAAGTCCTATTCTGATGCCAATGTGGTCAATGTCCTGTTCTCACCGGTGAAGTTCATGACGATGAACCGGCCGGCATATGACGATATGGAGGCGGGACTCAACGAACTGATCGCAATGATGCAGGATCTTCTGCTTTATTGACCGATATTTTATTTCATATTTCTGGAGGTGCGCATATGATCGTGATCTACACATCGGAAGGGTGTTCTTCCTGCCGTAAGGCAAAGCAGTATATGAAGGACAACAACCTGGAATTTATCGAAAAAAACATCAATAAGGGCTGTCTCAATGAAGAGGAAGTCGCTTATCTTTTAAAGAGGACCGAGAACGGATCCGAAGATCTGATCTCTACGAGATCCAGGATCATCAAGGAAAGCGATATCGATATCGAAGACATGAGTACGTCTGACCTTGTAAAGTTCATCACGAATCACCCGACAGTCCTGAAAAGGCCGATCATCATCGACGGTTATGAGATGCAGACCGGCTATGACGAGGAACAGATCTCCGTATTCAAGAGGAACGATCTGAAGAAACTCAGTTTCGCATTATAAGGAGTTTTTAAAACACAATCGCATATGTTAGTAATACCTGTATATAATATGCTTCTGCTTCCGGAAGCAAACCTTTACTTTAACCTGGAAGAGCTGCGGAAGATCTCCGGCAGCAGGACCATCGCCTTGAATGAAAAGACGATCGTCATCCTGACCAGGGAGAAACTCAATTTCAAATCATTGACCGAAGAAAGCTTTTATCCGATCGGTGTCGTAGGCTGCATCTCGGATATCAGAGAAGGTTTTGTTACGGTCTCTTTGCAATACAGAGTCAATCTGGAAAACATCTTCATCAACCCCGATCACACGATCAAGCTTTCGATCTCAAGAAGGAACGATATCGTCGATCTTGAGGAAAGTGAGAAGAGGGAAAAGCTGAAAGATCTGATCAGCGAGATGAAGAAGTATGCCTCAGGCTTTGACTGGGGCAAGGCAGCCGACGTCTACATCGATCAGGTGGATTCCATCAATATGGCCATTTCCATGATGGCGCCGTGGCTCAAGCTGAACAACGAAGAGCGCTATGAGCTGCTGAAGGAAGATTCGATCGCAAAGCGGACCCAGATGATCGAAAAGATCATGTATGAATTTTTGGAAGTCGGCAGGATCACCAACGAAGCCACTTCTTCCCAGCAGAAAGAGTACCAGCAGATGTACCGCGAACAGGCGATCAAGCGCCAGATGGAACACCTGCAGAAGGAACTCGATGACATGCATCCGGAGAACGTGACGGATGTGCAGAAATTCGAAAAGAAGATCGCCGAATCCGGCATGAACGACACGGCCAGAAAAGAAGCGGAGAAGGTATTGAACCGTCTGCGCCAGGACGGCCAGCAGTCTGCCGAATCGGGCATCTTATATGATTATCTCGATTTCGTTACTTCTTTTTCATGGAAGAAAGAGGAGCCGAGAAACATCGACCTCAACAAGGCCAGAGAGATCCTCGATGAGGATCACTACGGTCTTGATAAGGTCAAAGACAGAGTCATACAGCAGATCGCCGTCATGAATCTGAAGAAGCAGCAGTCCGGTTCCATCCTTTTATTCGTCGGTGCACCGGGTACCGGCAAGACTTCGATCGGCAAGAGCATCGCCAGAGCCTTGGGCAGGGAATATGTAAGAGTCTCTCTGGGCGGTGTCCATGACGAATCGGATATCCGAGGTCACAGAAGGACCTACATCGGTGCGATGCCCGGACGCATCATGGACGGCATCGAAAAATCCGGTGTCTCCAATCCGGTCATGGTGCTCGATGAAGTGGACAAGCTTTCCGCATCCTACAACGGATCGCCGGCTTCCGCACTTCTTGAAGTCCTCGACCCCGAACAGAACAACACCTTCACCGATCACTACATGAACGTGCCGTACGACCTGTCGGATGTCTTATTCATCTGCACGGCCAACTCGACCGATACGATCCCCGAGCCGCTTTTGAACCGTATGGAAGTCATACAGTTTGCCGGCTACACGCCGATCGAAAAGAAACAGATCGCCTTGCGGCATCTCGTACCGAAGTCCATGGAGGCGATGGGCATCGAAAAAGGACAGCTTGAATTCAAGGAAGAAGCTGTCGAAACGCTGATCGACGAATACACCAGAGAAGCCGGTGTCAGAGGACTCAGAAAACAGATCGACACCTTATGCCGTATGATGGCAGTCGATGTCGCAAAGGATCCTGAAAAGACGTATGTGATCGACAAGGAAAAGATCCATGAACTTTTATCCGGCCATCCGATCCTGCGGTCGCAGGTACTTGAAGACGCAAGAGCGGGTGTCGTTACAGGCTTAGCCTGGACACCGGTAGGCGGTGAGATCTTATATATCGAGACTTTACTGACGAAAGGCAAAGGCGAGCTGATCATCACCGGTCAGCTGGGCGATGTCATGAAGGAGTCGGCTCTGATCGCCTTATCTCTGGTCAAGGAGCTCTTCCCGAAAGAATGCGAGAAGCTCAAAGACCACGACCTTCACATCCACGTGCCATCCGGTGCGGTGCCGAAAGACGGACCGTCGGCCGGCATCACGCTGACGACAGCCTTGGCTTCTCTGTTCAGCGGAAAGAAGGTCGATACGCATATCGCAATGACGGGCGAAGTCGCACTTCGCGGAACGGTCGAACCGATCGGCGGTCTCAATGAAAAACTGATGGCTGCCCAAAGGGCGGGCGTTACGAAAGTCTTCATCCCGAAAGACAATGTCAGCGACCTCAAAGATGTGGCAAAAGAAGTCAAAGAAAAACTCGAGATCGTTCCTGTAGGCGATGTCTTGCAGGTATTGAAACTCACAGGGATCATTGAAGCGGATGCATAGTCCGCTTTTTTGATGAAGAGGATACAGAAACAGGCGATTTCATGAAATAATAGTAGTAATCATGGAGGTGTATCATGGCGGTTTTTCGTATCGAATGGTTGTTGAGGATATTGTGTTCCGTAGCGGCCGGCTTTGCGATCGGCCATGAGCGTCACAGGCAGTCAAAAAGTGCCGGTATCAGGACACATGCGATCGTATCGATGGCATCGTGTCTGGTGATGCTGGTATCGGAATATGCCTTTGCCGATGCGGTGAAAAACGATCCGGCAAGGATCGCGGCAGCCGTCGTCTCCGGCGTAGGTTTCTTAGGCGCAGGCATCATCTTTACACAGAACGGCTCGACCCACGGTCTGACCACGGCAGCCGGTGTCTGGGCGACGTCTGCCATAGGCATGACCTTCGGCGGCGGGATGTATGAACTCGGCGCATTCTGCACGGTGCTGATGTATATGATCGAGACACTGTTTCAGAAAGCTTTTTCCTATACGCCACCGTATACTTCGATGCCGATCATCGTGAAGATGAATAAGAACGGTTCGCCGAAACAGATCAACGAAGCGTTATTGAGGATGGGATACAACCATTCGGAAAACAAGATCACGCAGAGCGAAGAAGGCTGGAACATCGAAACGACGGTCCGTACCAACAAGGACCTCATCCCTTCGGCATTTGTGGAAGAACTGAAAAAAGAAGAGAACGTCATCGACGTTGTAAGCAGATAAAGAGGAAAAACATGGAAAAAACGATCTTCAGAGAGAAGAATGTCAACGAGCTCAATTCACCGGATGAGCTCAACGAGTATCTGCGGGTGACCTCGCCGTCGATCTGGCTGGTCATGGCTGCGGTCATCGTTTTACTGTTGGGACTGATCGTCTGGGCAAGCGTCGGTGAGATACACACCAAAGAGAGCGCCACGGTAAATGTCAAAGGCGATGAGGCCATCGTCTATGTTTCCGGCGCCAGGGCGGATATGGTCAGAAACGGCAATATCGTTGAGATCGATGGGCAGAGAACGGTACTGACCGATGTTTCTTTTGACGAATACGGCCGTGCCGTAGGCAAAGCGAAAGTCAGCGATCTGAGTGAAGGTACCTATCAGGCGGAAGTGATCGTGGAATCGATCAAGCCGATCAGTTTCTTATTCCGATGATCATGAAAGAAAATATCAGAAAACCGATAAACACGGGAGTCGCAAAAGTACCCGTCTTCATACAGATGGAAGCTTTGGAATGCGGCGCGACCTGTCTGACGATGATCCTGGCCTATTATGGCAAGTGGATGCCGCCTGAACAGGTCAGAGCGGACTGCGGCGTTTCCAGAGACGGATCCAATGCGAAAAACATCCTGATGGCAGCCAGAAACTACGGACTGGATGCCAAAGGCTACCGTTTCGAACCGGAAAGCCTGCGGAAAGAAGGCAGATTCCCTTGCATCATTCACTGGAACTTCAACCACTTCGTCGTCTGCGACGGTTTTAAGGGCGACAAAGTCTATCTGAACGACCCGGCAAGAGGCACGATCAAAGTCTCGATGGAAGAATTCGACCGCAGCTTTACGGGCATCGCTTTGATGATGGAACCATCCGAAGGCTTTGAACCGGGCGGCAAGCGCAAGTCCGTCTTTTCCTTTGCGGCAAAGCGTCTCAAGGGAAGCAAGGCGGCCATCGTTTTCGTGGCGATGACGACCACGGTCGGCTATCTGTTCTCGATCATCAACCCGGTCATGTCGCAGATCTTCATCGACCGTCTGCTTTCCGGAAGCAACAGGGAATGGCTGCTTCCGTTCATCATCATCATGACGGTGCTGGCACTGCTCAATATCGTCATGCGTCTGGTCTCCACCCTGTATGCCTTGAAGATCAACGGCAAGATGTCGGTCGTCGGCTCTTCCTCCTACATGTGGAACGTCATGAAGAAGCCGATGGAATTCTTTTCGCAGAGGATGATCGGCGATATCTTACGAAGGAAAGATACCAACGAGACGATCGCCCAGACGCTGGTCAACGTCTTTGCGCCGTTGGTGCTCAACGGCATCATGTTAGTGTTCTATCTGGTCGTCATGATCCGCAAATCAATGATCCTGACGGCGATCGGTATTCTGACGCTCTTACTGAACCTGTTGGTCTCCAATCTGATCTCCGCAAAGCGCGTCAATATGATGCGCATACAGATGCGCGATGCCGGCAACCTTTCTTCGACCACGATCAACGGCATTTCGATGATCGAGACGATCAAGGCATCCGGTGCCGAGAACGGCTACTTCCGCAAGTGGGCAGGCCATCTGGCTTCCTTGAATGCGCAAAGCGTGAAATATGCCAAGAACGATGCCTACATGAACCTGATCCCGTCGATTTTATCGATGCTGGCAGATTATTCGGTCATGTTCTTAGGCGTCCTGTATACGATGCGCGGGGAGTTTTCTTTGGGTTCGATCATGATGTTCCAAGGGGTGCTGAATTCCTTCATGGCACCGGCGATGTCCCTGGTCAATGCCTCGCAGACCATCCAGGAGATGCGCACCGATATGGAAAGGATCGAGGATGTCATGGAATATCCGGATGATCCTTATGTAAGGGAAGAGAAAGTAAAAGAAGACGAAAGCTATGCCAAGCTTTCGGGCAATATCGAGATAAAGAACGTGAGCTTTGGCTATTCCAGGCTCGCCGAACCTCTGATCAAGGATTTCTCCATGACCATCAAGGCGGGTTCCCGCGTCGCTTTCGTCGGCGGTTCGGGATGCGGCAAATCGACGCTCGCCAAACTGATCTCCGGCTTACAGAAACCATGGAGCGGTGAGATCCTTTTTGACGGCAAGCACATCGATGAGATCGATCGAAGCGTATTTACCGGTTCTCTGGCAGTCGTGGATCAGAACATCATCTTATTCGAAGACACCATCGCCAACAATATCAAGATGTGGGATAACACGATCGAAGACTTCGAGATGATCATGGCAGCCAATGACGCCAGGGTCCACGAAGAGATCATGAAACGTGAGAACGGCTACCAGCACGTGCTTTCCGAAGGCGGAAAGGACTTTTCCGGCGGCCAGAGACAGAGGATCGAGATCGCCAGGGCACTGGCGCAGGATCCGACGATCATCATCCTGGATGAAGCGACCTCGGCTCTGGATGCCAAGGTGGAATATGAAGTCGTCAAGGCGATCGAAGACAGAGGCATCACCTGCATCGTCATCGCTCACCGTCTGTCGACGATCCGGGACTGCGATGAGATCGTCGTACTGGATCACGGCAACGTGGTGGAACGCGGTACGCATGAAGAACTTTACGCGAAGGGCGGCCTTTATGCCGAACTTATCGCCAATGAATAGAAAGGAGTCCTATGGGCTGGTTTGATGAACAGATAAAGAACCGCAAGCTTTCTGATCAGGAAGTATTCGAAGACTCCTTCATGAGACTTGCGTCTGCCGTACTGGGCACAAGGATGTCCTCCAATCTGACCAATGGCCGCTATCTGACCAAGGAAGCGATCGACGACATTTTGAAGTACTATCACAAGAAACCGGTGGAGATCACCGATGATCTCAAAGAGATCCACGATCAGCTGGATTTTGCCTTACGTC
>JAEEGL016348778.1_pt1 | contig 12716 bp, 10 predicted proteins | sample 9134231 | NCBI WGS metagenome assembly JAEEGL01 (sample SAMN16246548, study PRJNA631951) | gut metagenome | biome: gut microbiome; feature: rumen; material: fiber-attached | host: Bos | place: Iran: Karaj | collected 2018-10 | reverse complement strand
CTTATAGTCCTTGGCGCGGGAGTCAACGGCACGACGCCGTCCAAGTCGCTGCTCTACAGGCTCGACGCCGCGCTCTCTTATCTCGAGGAAAACCCTGACTGCGTAGCGGTCCTCAGCGGTGGCCGCGGCAAGGGAGAGGATATATCCGAGGCCGAATGCATGTTCAGATGGCTTACGGCGCGCGGAATAGACGCGTCGAGGCTGTTTCTCGAAGAGCTCTCGACGAGCACCGAAGAGAACCTCGCGTTCTCAATGGATCTCATAAACGGAATATTCGCGGAAGACCCGCGGACTGACGGCGGACCGCACATCGTCATCTGCTCGGCCGAATACCACCTGCTGAGAGCGCGTTCGCTCGCGGAAAAACTGCTCGGGACCGACGTCGGAACGCTCCCTGCGAGGACGAGGCTTCCGCTGCTTCGCGTCTCCAACTACATGCGCGAAGCCTGCGGGATCATCATACAGCGGCTGCTTTAAAGCCCTGAGGAGCCATCCCCTGCGGAGGAACGCGTGCCCGCCGCCTTCGCGCCCTCGCGCGCGAGCTTCGACTTCTTCCAGTATCCCGAACGGATTATTATCCCGTACCAGATGAGCGCCAGGAACGGCGAGCAGTTGGCGGCCCACGCTATGCCGGTAAAACCGATGATCGGCGTAAGTATAAGGCTTATGGGGATCCTCGAAAGCAGCTGGCAGATGACGGCCGCGATCATCGCGAGCATCGAGTTGCCGGTGCCGCGCACGAAAGCCGTCTGCGAGTATACCGGCGTCAGCATGACGAGCCCCGGTATATAAACGATCAGATATCTTACGGAAAAATCGATGACGGCGGGGTCGTCGCTGAATATCGCCGAGAACTGCGGGCTGAAGAAGAACAGCAGAAGACCGACGAATACGGCTTCGACGAGCGAGATGCGGATGCTCTCGCGGAAACCGTCCTCCGCCCTGTCGAGCTTTCCCGCGCCGACGTTCTGAGAGGCGAATATCGATATCGCTTCGCCCGTAGCCGTTCCCGGCATATACATGAACGCTATTATCTTTATCGCTATGCCGTAGCCGGCGGCGGCCTCGAGCCCGAAGCCGTTCGCGAGGCCGGTCATTATCGTATTGGCGAGATTGATCAGGACCTGCTGAGCCGCGGCCGGTATCCCCATCCTCAGGACGAGACCCAGCTCCGAAGAGTCTATGCCGAACTCGGCGGGAGAAAACGTTATTATGTGCTTTTTCGCGCGGAAATAGGCGATCCCCGCGGCGAGCGCGAACGCCTGCGCTATGACGGTCGCCAGCGCGGCCCCGAACGGGCCCATAGCCATCGGACCGATGAAGACGTAATCCAGGACGATGTTGACGACTGTCGAGCACGCTACGAAATAGAGCGGCGTCCGGGAATCCCCGAACGCGCGCTGGAACGCGCTGATCAGATTGTACCCGAACATGAACACCAGACCAAGAAAGACCGTGCCCAGATAATCGCACGCGCCCTCGAACGCCGCGGAAGGCGTCTGCATGAGGCGTATTATCTTCGGGGTGAGGATATAACCCGCCGCGCCCAGAGCGAGCCCCAGGGCGATATAAAGCATTATCGCGGTGTTCGCGCAGCGCTTTACGCGGGCGGTGTCGCCGGCTCCGAAGTGGCTGGCGAGAACGATCCCGACTCCCGTGCTGAGCCCGGTGATCGTCATGATGCACAGGTTCATGACAGGGCCGCCGATCGATACGGCCGCGAGAGCCGCCGTCCCGCCGAACTTGCCGACGAAGAACATGTCGACGGCGTTGTAGAATACCTGAAGGAACGTAGCGAACAGGAGCGGGAGAGAAAAGCTTATCAGCTGCGAGCGTATATTTCCGTCTGTAAAATCTCTTTTTAGAGCCATCAAGACCTCTGCGGTCAGCCTTTCGGCAGATCGTCCGAATCCAGTATAACGGTGAAAGGACCGTCGTTTACGAGCTCGACCTTCATGTCGGCTCCGAACACGCCCCGCCGGACGCCCGGGACGTATCTCTCAGCCTCGGCGAGTATGTGCTCGTACAGAGGCTCTGCTTTTTCCGGCCTGGCCGCGTCGGTAAAGCTCGGCCTGTTGCCCTTCCGGCAGTCCGCGTAAAGCGTGAATTGCGAGATCATGAGGAGCTTTCCCCCGACGTCCGAGATCGAAAGGTTCGTCTTGCCCTGCCCGTCCTCGAATATGCGCAGATTGCAGAGCTTCCTTACCATCCTGTCGGCCGCCGCCTCGTCGTCTTCGCACGATATCCCGCAAAGCACGAGCAGCCCCTTTTCGATGCTGCCGACCGTTTCGCCGTCTATGGCTACGCTGGCGCGCAGCACGCGCTGTATGACGAATCTCATCGGTCCCTATTCCTTCGCCTTGAGCCCGAGCTTCTTCGTGAAGTCCTCGCGCATCTTGTACTTGAGTATCTTGCCCGCGGCGTTCATCGGGAAGCTGTCGACGAACTCGATGTATCTGGGGACCTTGTGGCGGGCCATGCTCGCCGCTATAAAGGCCTTCATCTCGTCGGCAGTTATCTTCTCGCCCTCCTTGAGGATTATGCAGGCCATGACCTCCTCGCCGTAGTTCTCGTCGGGAACGCCGATGACCTGAACGTCGCTTACGGCAGGATGCGTGTATATGAACTCCTCTATCTCCTTCGGATAGATGTTCTCGCCGCCGCGGATGATCATGTCCTTGAGGCGGCCGGTTATCTTGTAGTTTCCGTCTGGCATGCGGCAGGCAAGGTCGCCGGTGTGCAGCCAGCCGTCCCTGTCTATCGCCGAGGCGGTAGCCTTGGGCATCTTGTAATAGCCCTTCATTATGTTGTAGCCGCGCGCGACGAACTCGCCCGTCACCTCGTCCGGGCAGTCCTCGCCTGTTTCCGGATCGACTATCTTGCACTCGATCTCGGGCAGCTCCTTTCCTACGGTGGCTACGCGCACCTCGAGCGGATCGTCGACCGAGCTCATGGTGCAGCCCGGAGAAGCCTCCGTCTGACCGTAGACTATGGTTATCTCGCGCATGTTCATCTTCTCGACCACGTCGCGCATCGCGGAGATCGGGCACGGGCTTCCGGCCATTATGCCCGTCCTCATGAACGAGAAATCCGTCTTCGGGAAGTCCGGATGCTCGAGCATCGATATGAACATCGTAGGAACGCCGTGGAAGGCCGTTATATGCTCGTTATTTATGCACGCGAGCGCGGGCTTCGGCGAGAAATACGGGAGCGGCAGCACGGTCGTTCCGTGCGTCATCGATGCCGTCATCGCGAGCACCATACCGAAGCAGTGGAACATCGGGACCTGTATCATCATGCGGTCCGCGGTCGAGAGATCCATGCGGTCGCCTATGCACTTGCCGTTGTTGACGACGTTGTGGTGCGTCAGCATGACGCCCTTGGGGAAGCCGGTCGTGCCGGACGTGTACTGCATGTTGCAGACGTCGTCCTTGTCGACCTGGGCGGCGAGCCTGTAGACCTCGCTGAGAGGCACGCTTTCCGCGAATCTGAGGGATTCCTCCCAGGTGATGCAGCCCTTCTGCTCGAACCCAGCGGTGATCACGTTGCGAAGGAACGGCAGCCTCTTAGCGCGCAGCGGCTTTCCGCTCTCGCGCTCGGCCAGCTCCGGGCAGAGCTCGGCGATTATCTGGCCGTAGTTGTTGTCCTTTCCTCCTTCCGTCAGCACAAGCGTATGCGTGTCGGACTGGCGCAGCAGGTATTCGGCCTCGTGGATCTTGTACGCGGTGTTGACCGTGACGAGAACAGCTCCGAGCTTTACGGTCGCCCAGAACGTTATGTACCACTGAGGGACGTTAGACGCCCAGACGGCTACGTGGCTCCCGCGCCTTACGCCGAGGGCGAGAAGGACTCTCGCGAACTCGTCGACGTCGTCGCGGAACTCGCTGTAGGTGCGGGTGTAGTCGAGCGTCGTGTATTTAAAGGCGAGCTGATCGGGGAACTCCTCCACCATGCGGTCGAGCACCTGGGGGAACGTCTCGTCGATCAGAGCCTCCTTCTTCCATACGTATTTGCCCGTGTGGGCGTTGTTGTAATAGAGCGTCGATTCCTTCCTCGAAGGATCGGAGAACTGCTTCATGTAGCTGACGAAATGTGTGAAGATTATCTCCATGTCGTCGAGCTCGCTCCACCACTCGGGATTCCATACGAGCGATATGAACTCCGCGTAGTTGACAGAGCGCAGCGCGAGCATGACGTCCCCGATGGGAAGCTTGCCCTCGCCCACGAGGCAGAACTGCAGAGCGCCGTCTCTCATCTCCGCGTCGCACAGATGCACGTGGCGCACGTACGCTCCGAGGTTTGCGATGACGGTGTCGGGATCCTCTCCCGTCGCGAAATACGCCTCGCAGACGTTCCACAGCGCCGCGAGATTGTCGCTGGCAAAGCCCTCGAGGACTCCGCGCAGCCTTTTGCTGTCGGCGAAAAGGCCTTCCGTTGCGAGCAGCAGCACGATACGGCTGCTCTCGGCGGCGGGAAGCGTCCTCTCTATTATGCGGTTGCACGCGGCGACCGCCTCATCCTCGCGCCCTTCGGGCACCTCTCCCGCTCTTATGCGGATGTACGGTATGCGGAGGCCTTCGGCGATCCTTATGCAGCGCATTATCTCGTCGACCCCGGCGTCCTCCGCCGAGGCGTCAGAGACGTCGCACATCGAATCGATGCAGGGGATCTTCAGTTTTTTCTCGTACAGCATCCTCTGAGTGGATGCCGCGGCGTACGGCGCGAGCGAGCCGTTCCTGTCGGCGAACAGCCTTCCGTCGATGTTGTGCAGCTCGACCCCGTTGAAGCCGAGCTCTCTGGCGATATCGCAGAATTCATCGAACGTGCAGCCGTGCCAGCCTTTTGTCGAAAAGGAGAGCTTCATCGCTGAGCCTCCTCGTATACCACCTTATTTATGGCGCTGAGATACGCGCGGATGCTCGAGCCGACTATATCGGTCGAGATGCCCGTGCCGGAATAGAGCTTGCCCGCGAAGCGCAGCTTTACGATGGCCTCGCCCATGGAATCCTTGCCTTCCGTGACGGCGCGGATCTGGAACTCGTCGAGCTCGTAGTGATGGCCGAGTATCGAATCGATCGCCATGAACGCGGCGTCAACGGGGCCGTCGCCGGCGCAGAGGCCGCTGTACTGCACGCCGTCCTTTTCGAGGATGACGTGAGCGGTGGAAGCTATGGTATTACCGATGTTGATCACGAAGCTTATGAGCCTGTAGGTCGCGGGGACCTGCAGGGCGCTGTTCGCGACTATCGCCTCGAGCTCGGCGGCGGATACCTTCTTTCTATCGGCGACGCGAAGGAACGCCTCGTAGACGTTTACGGCGTCCTCCTCGGACAGATCGTAGCCGAGCTTTTCGACGCACGCGAGCACGCTCGCCCTGTCGTCGTTCTTGTCGAGCATGATCTCGCCCGTCTGCGGGCTCTCGGAAGGCGCGACGGCTGTGCGGGCGCCCTCTCCGCCGTTCACGATCCTGCTGATCTGCGACGTCGTTCTGAACAGCTGCGTGTAGAGCGCGCCTGTGCAGAGGCCGTAATTGTCGCCGCAGTTCCTGATTATCGAAAGGAATCCGTCGAGCGAAACCTCGTCGCCTCCGACGGACGTGCGCACCTGGGACGCCGATTCCTTAGCCGCGAGGATAGCGGCGGCGCAGGCGAGTCCCTGGGCGTCCGAGCAGCTTATGCCGAGCGGCACGCTGACGCTCCCGGCGCATTCGCACGCGAGCGACGCGAAATCGTCGGGGAGCAGTCTCGCCGCAGTGTCGCAGATCGTCACGCAGCAGGCGCCTGCCTCCTGGGCAGTCCTGAGCGCTTCGATAAGAAATTCCTTTTCGGCTCTGGTCGCGTCCTGAGCGCAGAACTCGACCTCGCGGCATGCCGCGCACGCCGCCTTCACCGATTCCTTTATGAGCTCGAGCATCTTCTCCGGCTTCTTGTGGAAGCTGTACTCCATGCCGACCGGAGAGAGCGGGAGCTCTATCCTGATCCTCGGATGAGCGATCGTCTCCAGAGCAGACGCCGCAAGCGCTATCCCGTCCGCGTCCGCGGACGCCGCAAGCGAGAGCACGCTGTCCTTTACGAAGGGAGCAAGGGTCTTCACGAGAAGCACGTCGCCCTGCCCGTCCCTGATAAGGGGGAGCTCGATGACGTCGACGCGAAGCTTTTCAAGAAGCCTCGCTATCTCGATCTTTTCCTTGAAGCTGTAATCTTCCCTCGCGCAGAGCGTCGCATCTGAAATCCGGATATTTCTCATCTTATCGATCATCCTTTTCTTTAAAATTATTTATTACTCGTAATTGTAGCCGCATTCGATGGCCTTGAGGTTCTTCTCGAACATCGCGGCCTTGCTGGCGGGAATTATCTTGTGGAGCGTCTCCTCAACGCTGTCGTAGGAGATGACGCCGCATTCCTTTATGAGCTTGCCCGTCATTATCATGTTGGCAAGTCCCGGCGTTCCGATCTCCTGCGCGAGCTTCGTCGCGGGGACGTAGAACACCTTGATGTCGGTCCTTTCGGCCTTCCTGTCGATCAGCGAAGAATCCGCGAGCATAACGCCGCCGGGCTTTACTGTCGGCTCGTATCTGTCCATGGAGGGCAGATTCATGGCGATCAGTATGTCGGGGTTGGCGATGATCGGAGATCCGACGGGCTCGTCGCTGAGCACCATGCTGCAGCTGGCCGTGCCTCCGCGCATCTCGGGGCCGTAGGAGGGGAGCCAGCTGAGCTGACGGCCCTCGAGCAGGCCTTTATAAGCAAGGAATTTGCCGGCGAAAAGAACGCCCTGGCCGCCGAAACCGGCGATGAGGATCTCTGTAGTCATTTATTTGCCCTCCTTTGCAGCGCTTCTGTCCTTGAAAACACCCAGAGGATAGTACGGTATCATCTTCTCGTCGACCCACTTGAGGGCGTCCTGAGGAGACATGCCCCAGTTCGTCGGGCAGGAGGACACGACCTCGATGAGGGAGAAGCCCTTGCCGTTGATCTGGTTCTCGAAAGCCTTCTTTATCGCCCTTCTGGCCTGGTTGACGTTCTTTACGTTGTTGACGGCAACGCGCGCCACGTACTCGGGACCGTCGAGCGTCGCGAGCATCTCGCAGACCCTTACGGGGAAGCCCACGGTGTTCGTGTCCCTGCCGTAGGGCGAGGTCTGCGTGACCTGTCCGGGCAGCGACGTGGGAGCCATCTGGCCGCCGGTCATGCCGTAGATCGCGTTGTTGACGAAAATAATAGTTATGTTCTCGTTCCTCGTAGCGGAGTGGACCGTCTCGGCCGTTCCGATGGATGCGAGGTCGCCGTCGCCCTGATAGGTGAAGACGATATTGTCGGGGTTGGCTCTCTTAAGACCCGTAGCGACAGCGGGCGCCCTTCCGTGAGCGGCCTCGACCATGTCGCAGGCGAAGTAGTTGTAAGCGAATACCGCGCAGCCTACCGGCGCGACGCCTACGGTGCGGCCCTCGATGCCGAGGTCGTCGATCGCCTGAGCGACGAGCCTGTGTATTATTCCGTGCGTGCAGCCCGGGCAGTAGTGCATGGGCGCGTCAGTGAGACTCTTCGGTTTTGAGAAAATAACAGCCATTACTTGTCACCTCCTGCAGCGTTCATGATCGCATCCAGGACCTGATCGAACGAGGGGATCATTCCGCCGGTGCGGTTGCAGAGATATACGGGCTTCTTGCAGGAAGAAGCGAGCTTTACGTCTTCGATCATCTGGCCCATCGAAAGCTCGACGCTTATGAACGCCTTGACCTTGTCGGCGGCTTCAGCTATCGGCTTTTCGGGGAACGGCCAGAGCGTTATCGGGCGGATGAGGCCTGCCTTGACGCCCTTCTGCCTCGCGGCGTTGACGGCGTTCTTGGAGACTCTCGCGGCGATACCGAACGCGACGATGCAGATCTCGGCGTCGTCCATCATGTAGCTCTCGTAGCGCGTCTCGTTCTCGGCGACCTTCTTGTATCTTTCGTATCTCTCGAAGTTGATCCTTTCGAGCTCTTCCGGGTCGAGATACAGGGAGTTGACTATGTTGTGCTCCCTCTTCATCTGGGTGCCGGTGAGCGCCCAGGGCTTTTCGATCATCTCGGGCTCCTTGTCGGGAAGCTCCACGGGCTCCATCATCTGGCCCATGGTCCCGTCGGCCAGGAGCATCGACGGCATGCGGTACTTGTCGGCGAGATCGAACGCCAGGCCCGTGAGGTCCGCCATCTCCTGAACGGAGGCCGGAGCCAGGACGATAAGGTGGTAATCTCCGTGACCGCCGCCCTTGGTGGCCTGGAAGTAGTCGGACTGGCTGGGCTGGATGCCTCCGAGTCCGGGGCCGCCTCTCTGCACGTTGACGATGAGAGCGGGAAGATCCGAGCCTGCCAGATAAGAGATGCCCTCCTGCTTGAGGGATACTCCGGGGCTGGAGGAGGACGTCATTACCCTCTTTCCGGCCGCTGATACGCCGTATACCATGTTGATCGCGGCGACTTCGCTCTCAGCCTGCAGGAACGTTCCTCCGATCTTCGGCATCCTCTTGGACATGTACGCGGCGACTTCCGTCTGCGGCGTGATGGGATATCCGAAGTAGTGGCGGCAGCCCGCTCTGATCGCGGCTTCGGCGATGGCTTCGTTGCCTTTCATCAATACCTTTTCCGACACTTGGCTCACCCTACCTTTCTCTCTCTATCGTAATGACGCAGTCCGGGCACATCGTAGCGCAGCTCGTGCAGCCGGTGCACTTGGACTGATCCAGTATCTCGGCCGGATTGTGGCCCTTCTTGTTCAATTTATCCTTCGCCAGCGCAAGGATGCCCTGGGGACACGCGCTCACGCACAGTCCGCAGCCCTTGCACAGATCCGTTTCGAAACTAACTTTTACCATGAGTACCTCCCTTTAGTATAGATTGTTCTGGAGCGTCAGCGGTATGAAGCCCTCGCAGCCCGGCTCGCTGCATATCCTCTCCATAGCGCTGGTCCCTATTAGCGGAACGCCGCTCCGTTCGGAGAACTCCTCGGCGAGAGGCACAGTTCTCAGGACGTCTTCCGGCGCCGTTTGCTGACCGAGATTTGAATTGTTTATGATGCCCGTGAAGGGCAGGCCCGCCGCCCTGCTTATCTCCGCCATCGCCTCGAGCGCCCCGGCGGGATCCGGAGTGAGGGGACGGTAGAAATTGACGACGAATATGAGCTCGTAATCGTTCTCTTCCTCTATGAGCTTTCTGAACCTGCCGAGCGCGAGCGCGCCTCGGTCGTCTCCGCCGAGATCGCAGATCGCGTGTATGTCGCGGCGCTGGAACAGCCCGTACAGCTCCGAGGGCAGAGCCGGAAGATCGACGTTGCTCCTCGCGTACGGGAGCCCCATGACCTCGATGCCGGCCGCTCTGAGCTCAGCTTCGCTGTCCCTTGTCCGGAAATACGGATTCACGATGTCCATATCGGCTATGGCCACCGCGAATCCCTCGTTCTTCAGTTTAAAAGCGTAGTTTACGGCAAGATTCGTCTTTCCGCTGCCGTAATGCCCGCAGAAAAGTGTGACTCGCTTCATAAAATATTATTATAATCTACTTCTCTGGATTTTTCCATTAACAGTTTTGGGGAGCGACTCCGCGAATTCGACGATCCTCGGATACTTGTAGGGCGCCGTATGCTTCTTGACGTATTCCTGGATCTCCTTCTTGAGCTCCTCCGTCGGCTCCGTGCCCTTTACGAGGACTACCGTGGCCTTTACGACCTGTCCGCGGACTTCGTCGGGAGCGGCAGATACGCCGCACTCGAACACGTACGGAAGCTCCATTATGACGCTCTCGATCTCGAAGGGCCCGATGCGGTAGCCGGACGACTTGATGACGTCGTCCTTGCGTCCGACGTACCAGAAGAAGCCGTCCTCGTCCCTCCAGGCGAGGTCTCCGGTATGATACATGCCGTCGTGCCACGCTCTCTTCGTCGCTTCCTCGTCGAGGTAGTAGCCCTTGAAGAGGCCGCAGGGAACATGATCCTTCGTGCGGATGACGATCTCTCCGTCGTCGCCGTCGGGAACGGGTCTGCCGTCGTCGCCGACGAGATCTATATCGTAGAGAGGAACGGGCTTGCCCATGGAGCCGATCTTGCTCGTGTCGCCTATGAGGTTCGCGATCGTGAGCGTAGTCTCCGTCTGGCCGAAGCCTTCCATGACCTTAAGGCCGGTAGCCTTTTCGATCTGTTTGTAGACCTCGGGGTTGAGCGCCTCGCCGGCCGTCGTCATGCGGCGGACGGACGAAAGGTCGTACTTGCTTATGTCCTCCTTGATGAGCATGCGCAGGATCGTGGGAGGCGCGCAGAACGTCGTGATGTGGTACTTCGCGAACATCGGAAGGACCTCCGAGGCGTGGAAGCGCTCGAAATCGTACGTGAATACCGCGCCCTCGCACAGCCACTGGCCGTAGAGCTTGCCCCAGACCGCCTTGCCCCAGCCGGTGTCGGCGATCGTGAAGTGCAGGCCGTCGTCCGATACTCCGTGCCAGTACTTCGCCGTGTGGAAATGGCCGAGCGCGTATTTGTAGCTGTGAGCGCCGATCTTCGGATATCCGGAGGTGCCGGAGCTGAAGTACATCAGCATGAGGTCGTCGCCCTTAGCGGTGCTGTCGTTCTTATAGTAATGCGTGCTGAAGAGCGGATACTCCTCGTCGAAGTTCCTCCAGCCTTCTCTGGGCTCGCCGACGATTATCTTGGTCGTGAGCGTCGGGCTCGTCTGCTGCGCGATGTCTACCTGCTCGGGCGTGTTGTCCTCGGAGGTGCAGACTATCGCCTTTACCTTGGCGGAGTTGAACCTGTACTCGAAATCGTGAGCCTTGAGCTGGTGGGTCGCCGGTACCGCGACGGCGCCGAGCTTATGCAGGCCGAGGATCGCGAACCAGAACTGGTAGTGCCTCTTGAGCACGAGCATGACCACGTCGCCCTTCTGGATGCCGAGCGACTTGAAGTAATTTGCGCACCTGGCGGAGGCCTTCTTCATGTCGTCGAACGTGAAGCGCCTTTCGACCATGTTCTTGTCCAGATGGATCATGGCGAGCTTCTTGGGCTCCTTGCGCGCTATCGCGTCCACGACGTCGAACGCGAAGTTGAACTCCTCGGGATTTTTGAAGGATATCTCCTTGAGCAGGCCGTTCTCGTCCTCGACGGTGTCGACCCAGTCCTCGTAGACGTAATGCTTCGTCTTATCCCTCGTAGTGATGAGGGTGTCGCGCACGAGCTCCTCGGATTCGTTCTCGCCGGGCATTACGACCGCGACGAACAGGCATTCCCTTCCGTCGATGGCGATCATGCCGTGCGGAGTGGAGCTGTTGTAGAATATGCTGTCGCCCTCCTCGAGGTATTCGACCTTGTCGCCGATCTGGACCTTCAGGCGGCCGCTCATGACGACGTCGAACTCCTGGCCGGAGTGCTTCGTGAGATGGATCGGCTTGTTCTGCAGCGACTCGTCGTAGTCGTAGCGGACCCAGTACGGCTCCGCGATCTTCTTTCTGAACTGAGGCGCGAGGCTGCTGATGGATATGCCGGCCTCCTTGGCGGTCTCCTGTCCGCGGCCCCTGCGAACTACGGTGTAGTTGAGCAGATGCGGGCTCTGACCTTCGAGAAGGTCGGTGATCGCGATGCCGAAGGACTGTGCGCATTTATGAATGAAAGTGAACGGGAAATCCTTGTTGCCGTTTTCGTAATCGAGGTATTCTTCGACGCTGAGATCTGTCTTCTGCGCCATGTCGTACTCGGTGTAGCCGCAGATGTCGCGCATCTCGCGTATTCTCTGTGCTATCTCCCTGAGCTTCTGAAGGTCCGATGCTGCCATTTCTGGTCTCCCCCTTGCTAAAAAAGTTATAAAAAAAACACCGCCGGCAGCCGCTAAAACGAGTCCCCGGCGCAATTTCCACAAATGTACCACCGCCTCGGGGCAAAGTCAATATAAAAGCGCAAAATTTTTGTGATTTTTTCACAAAAATTTTTGCGCTTTTTTGTTTGTTGGTCTCAAAACAGTTTTCGCCATCAGGCGGGAAGATCCGCCGCTGGCTGCCCCTACACGTCCAGAGACGCGACGTCCTGAACGCTCTCGCGCCTTACGACGGTGCGCGCGCCGCCGTCCTTTACGAGGACGACCATCGGCCTCGGCACGCGGTTGTAGTTCGAAGCCATCGAATAGTTGTACGCTCCCGTGGTGCATACGGCGATGAGGTCGCCGCGCTTTACGCCCTCCGGCAGCATGACGTTCTCCTGGATTATGTCGCCGCTCTCGCAGCAGCGCCCCACGACGGAGCATTCGAGCGCGAACGGCCTGTCCAGACCGAGCACCGGAAGCACCGTGTACTTCGATCCGTACAGCGCGTAGCGCGGGTTGTCGGTCATTCCGCCGTCTACTGAGACGTAATTCTTGTATCCCGGTATGCGCTTTACGCTGCCGACCTCGTAGACGGTCATGCCCGCGTCGGCGATTATGCTGCGCCCCGGCTCGAAGAGCATGTAGGGCACGGGGATGTCGAGCCTTGCGCAGTTCGCCTTTACGGCAGCCGCTATCTGAGCGATCTTCTCCTTTATGTCGATCTCCGGATCGCTGTCCACGTATCTTACGCCGATCCCGCCGCCTATATTCAGATATCCGGCCATATAGCCGCACTTTTCGCTTATGTCCGCTATGAACTCGAGCATTACGGCGGCAGCCCTCTCGTAGACGTCCTCGCCGAACACCTGCGAGCCGACGTGGCAGTGGAAGCCTATCAG
>JAEEGL016194217.1_pt1 | contig 12716 bp, 9 predicted proteins | sample 9134231 | NCBI WGS metagenome assembly JAEEGL01 (sample SAMN16246548, study PRJNA631951) | gut metagenome | biome: gut microbiome; feature: rumen; material: fiber-attached | host: Bos | place: Iran: Karaj | collected 2018-10 | reverse complement strand
TTTTACCTTCTAGGCTTTGCTATAGTAATCCGGTATTAACGTTTCTTGAATTTTATCTAGATAGTGGTCAACTTCTTCAGGTGTGACTTTATTCAAAGAATAAAAATCAAAATTGACTCCGTTCAACTCAATGTCAGTTTCAACCTGAGTAAACCCTAATTTATGGAAAAAGGCTTCTCTTTTGATTCTTTGTTCCTTATTCTTTGCAGTATCTTCAACTTTTTCAGCACAGAAAAAGAAATGTTTATTCTTTATTAGATTTTCCTTTGTATAATTAATAAATGTTTTACCATAGCCTTTTGCTCTAAGTTCTTTCTTTATTGCAATAAAGATTCCGTAGACAAAATCTTTTTCAACTAAATTATAAGCAAAAGCAACCAACTGCTTAATTCCATTTCCAATTGGATCAGAATAAATAAGGTCTAATTCAAATCTATTATCTGATTTAGCTTGATTCATTAAATCATCTATAGATCCCAATTTTTCTTCATCTGGAAAAGCTTCCTGGTATATTCCTTTTAAACATTCATAATCAGTTTTATTAATATTTCCATCAAATATTACAACTTCAATTTCTGAATTGCTCATTTTTTACCACCCTTATCTATTTATTATATTATCTTTAAACATGAAGACTTTTACTAAATTTCTTAAAATACTGTTCACATTCTTCTTCAGTAAGATCTTTTAAAGAATAAAAATCATAAGTTACACCATTAAAATCAACACCTGATTTTGTTACATTAACACCCATTCTATGATAGAACTTTTTGCGTTTTAATCTTTGTTCCTGATTTTCAGCATTTTCATCTGGCATTTCAGCCATAAAGAAGAAGTGTTTACCCTTTAAAACTTCTTCAATTATATATTCCAATAAATACGAGCCATAAAAAAGAGATCTAAATTCTTTTTTTATTGCAAAGTAAAGACCATAAAAATAATCATCTTCCTCAATTAAAAAAGTAAAAGCAATAACTTGTTTTTTCCCTGTTTTTAATGGGTCATCATATAATAAATATATTTTTAATTTTTTATCAGTAAAACTTTTCTGTAAAATGTAATCAACAGTATAGAATCTTTCGTTATCAGGGAAAGCTTCTATATAAATATCATTAATTGCTTGAATATCTTCTTTGCTAATCTTTTCATTATATTCAACTATTTCATAATCTGAATCATAGAGTTTTTTACCTTTAACCAAACTAGTAAAGGTATCAGCATATAATTTCATAAAAGAATTAATACTTTCATCTTTATATATTTTGGCTAAATAAAAGGCTTCTATTCCAACTTTATCATCTTCACCATCCCAAAGTTCTATTTCAAGCCTTGCAGTTGCATTAGAATCATTTCGTTTTAATTCTATTTCTTCATATTTTAGTCTTTCACCGAAACTATCGAAATCTAGATTTCCAACATAATTTATTTCCATGCAATCAGTATTGAAAACAGATTCATATTCTGTAAAATAGTCGTAATCACAATTTTGAATACCATCATTAATCTGGTCTTTTACAGCATTTAACAAATGAATATTATTTCTAATTCTATCTATATGAATTCCTACAGGAAGAGTTTTTATCATCAAACCAACATAATTTTCAGATTCTTTTGTTGTTCTATTACTATAAATCCAATTTGTAAGAACATCAGTTTCTCCAGAATACTTTGATAACGCATAAAGTCCAGCAGCAATGGCGATGACATTTCTAGATACATTATATTTATTTTCTGTTTTTTCTAGGTCTTTTCCGGTTATAGAGAGTTCTACATTCCAAATTTTCTCAAAACTATCACGAGATTTAAAATCTGGTTTGGGTATAGAATACCAGTCTATGCCAGAGTAATGTTTATCAAAATATTCTTTATTTGCCTGAAGTTTATCGCGATTTCTTTCAATCCTGGTTAATTCCAGGAAATAATAATCTTTATCTAATTTTTCATTAAAATAAGCCTTTTCCAAATCACGCAGAATAATAGAAACTGTTGTTCCATCCCCTATAATATGATGAAAATCAAAGAACAAATACACATATTTATCAGTCTCAAATATAAAACTTCTATATAAAGCCGATTTAAGCATTTTGAAAGGTTTTATAAGTTCTTTTTCTATTATCCTCATTTGCTCTTCTGAAGAATAATTTATATCTATTTCCGGATTCATTTCGGGTTTGTATTCAAATACGAGCTCGTTATTTTTATTGAAATTAATAATGCAAGATAATGCAGGATGAGCTTTAACAACGTTCATTACAGCTTTTTTAAGCTGATTTACATCAACAGATTTATCATAACGATGATAAATTGGAAGATTCCACATTGTGCCAGAAACTTTGTAAAGCTGGTAATCAAATATTTTAACCTGCATTGCATTTAATTTATGGGGAATAAAGAGTTCGTTTTCTAACTGCTTATCTAGAGATTCTGCCTGATTAGACTTTCTTTCACGAACTAAATCTGCTATTTTTTCAACTGTTTTACACTTGAAAATATCCTTAGCACTAATACTAAGACCGTCTAATTTTGTGACTACCAGCATTGTTCCAATAGAGTCGCCGCCAAGTTTATAAAAATCATCTTTTATACTTATTGTATCTGGCTGAATATTCAAAGCTCTTGCAAAAGATTCACACAAAAGCTTTTCTAATTCATCCCTTGGAGCAACATATTCATTTTTGAAATCTTTAATATCTGGAACAGGCAAAGCTTTTCTATCCATTTTTCCGCTAGATTTCAAGGGAACTTCTTTAATCTTCATATAATAAGCGGGAATCATATATGGAGGAAGTTGATTCTGCATTTTTTTATTTATTGTTTCTTCATCAAAATCAATGTTTTCTGTGTAATAAAGACAGACGTAAGAACGCTTTTTTTCTTCTATTCCCTTCGCAGCACACCAAGTAACACCAGTAATCTTTTTAAAAGCCGCTTCTATTTCAGCAGGTTCGATACGGTTTCCATTAATCTTAATCATGTCATTGGAACGGCCGTCAAGAACGAAATTGCCATCTGGCAAACGATGAGCTAAATCGCCAGTATGGTATATTCCATCAATAAAAGCTTTGCTAGTCTGTTCTGGCAGGTTAATATAACCTCTGGTAAAAGGAACAGCAAAGCAGAGTTCGCCAATAGTATCGTCTTTAATGTCGTTTCCATCATCGTCAATTAAATAATAAGGAATACCACTATCAATCTTACCTATAGGAACAACATCATATTTCTTATCTATTATAAAATAAGAAATAAGTGCGGGAATTTCTGACATAGAGTAATTATTAACAATTTTTACTCCATCGACAAAAATGCCGTTCGCAGGTTCTGAGCCGGTATATACTACTTTCATATAGTCCTTGATTTTATCTCCAAGAACTCTTATATAAGAAGGTGGTAGATAACCAGATTCTATTTGGTTGTTTTTATAGTATTCAAGCAATTTTACAGGGTTTTTAATTATAGAATAAGGCAAAATATAAAGATGGCTGAGCTCATAAATGTGAAGAACAGTTATTTCCACAGAAGCTACAAAGTTAAGTGGAGCAATCATGCCATAATTGACTACAGGCTCATCGAAGAATTTTTCTGACCAACCGTCAGAAAATTCTAATAGTTTAAAGCAGCCATATTCATGTAAAACACCTTTAGGTGAACCTGTAGAACCAGAAGTATATACAGCAAAAGCAGCATCATGTTCCTCTGTTTTTACATAACCAACATAAGGTTTGCAATTTAGTATTTCTTCCCATACGTCATTATCTATTGTTAGCTTACAGGAACAGTCTTTACGTATAAATTCAATTCTTTCGGGAGCCAATGTATCTTCTGTTATTACAAAAGCTGCACCTGCTTTTAAAACACCAAGCATAGCCAAAATAATAGAAGCTCCTCTAGGCATATTGATTAAAACAAAATCTTCTCTGCCTATTTTTTTGCTTTTTAAATAAGCATATACTTTTCCTGTTATTACATCAGATTCTTTTAAAGTAAATTTTAAATTGTTTGCTACATCAACAAGGAAAACCTCATCAGGTCTTTTAGGAACTTGTTTTTGCCATACTTCAAATAAATAAGGAATCTTTTTCGCTTCGTCCAGATACATTGTTTGCTCTCGTCGAGGCTGTGCTAAAACTAATTTTTAAGTCCAAATTAGATTGTGCTAATTGCCTACACATTTGTCATAAAAAGTATAGCGTATGGGCTTTAGCCCTGAAAGCTATACGTTTATGACAATGGGTGGGCTATAAACATATAAATACTGATTTTTCATCAAATTACGAGTTTTAGCACAGCCTCATGTCATTTAGATTAGAATGAATAATTTTAACATTTTTAACAAATAAAAAACAATACTTTCCACTAATATTCAAGACACCTCAATATTGTTTATTAATGAATTTATTATAATTGATTGACATTTATTTATTTTTGGCTAATTGTATAATTCAAGATAATTATCAGGTTTTATAAAATATGAGCATTTTAATAGATTTATTTCTATGTTTCTTCAAAATTGGCTTATTCACATTTGGTGGTGGATATGCAATGATTGCACTAATCGAAAATGCCTGCGTTGAAGAAAAAAAATGGATAACCCATGACGAAATGATGAATATAACGGTTATAGCAGAATCAACACCCGGACCTATTGCAATAAATTGTGCAACATTTGTTGGTTATAGACAAAAAGGCATTCTGGGAGCTATTGCTGCAACAATTGGCGTAGTTCTTCCTTCTTTTATAATAATATATCTTATAGCTCTATATTTTAATAAGTTTTTGGAAATACCCCTCATTGCAAATGCTTTTCAAGGGATTAAAGCCGCTGTTGGTATTATAATTTTAGATGCAGGAATTAAAATGTATAAAAAAATACCGCAGAAGAATCTCATTACTAAAATTATAGCTCTAATAAGCTTTATATTAATGATTGTTATTAATATTTTATCGATTAAAATATCAACAGTTATATTAATGCTGGTTTCTGGTTTAGTCACACTATCAGTTTTCATTATTAAAAATAGAAATGTTCATAAAATTGAAGGAGATCAGAAATGATTTTATTAAATCTGTTTTTAGGTTTCCTTTATGTAGGCTGCTTTTCTTTTGGTGGTGCCTATGCTGCAATTCCGATTATTAGAGAAGTTGTTCTAGATTACGGTTGGATAAACGATGAAACTCTTTCATATATGATTGCAATTAGTGAAAGCACTCCTGGCCCTGTAATGGTAAATCTTGCAACTTATATTGGAACAAATCAGGCTGGTGTTTTAGGTGCATTGATTGCTACTTTTGCCGTAGTCCTTCCTGCTTTTCTTATAATAGTTATTATTATGGCCTTATTGAATAATTCTATTAAAAATAAATATATTCAAGCTATTTTTGATGGAATGAAGCCATCTATTATTGGTATTATTCTTGGAATCGGTTTTTATATGATTCTTGAAAACAGCAATCTGGTTAAGGATTATAATAATTATAACCTTCGTTTTATAATCATCACTATTATTCTTATGGCTATTTACTTTGGTTCAAGAAAAGTTCTAAAGAAAGGCTTAACTCCTATTAAGCTGATTATCATCTCTGCAATAACTGGTATTATTGCATCATATATTTAATAATTTAAAATTTATTTAATTACTAAGTGTACAAAAAGGACGAGTTAGTTTTTAATTAACTCGTCCAAATTATATGTTGGTTATATAAATTAATCGTAATTAATCGTAATCCGGGTCATGGTCATGCATATGCTTTTCTACATGTGATTTCGGTTGCCTTACCATAACATATACATTATGAGGTGAAGTAATATACCACAGACCATCAGGTTTCTTTTCTGCCATTACATAACGAATAGAATCAGCACCAGAACTAATTAAATCAACATAATAATAGTTTTCTTTGCACTTTCTTATTTTTTCAATATTTAGTTCAAAATTTTCAGGATCCATCTGGTAGTTGTTTTCTACAGAGGTACCAGCTGCAAATGATCTAAATATGTAATAATAATCCGGGTCATTTAATCTTTCTCTAAATACGCTGTAATAACCTGAACTTTCTATGGGAACATCAGAATAAACTGCGTATCTTATCATTTTTCCAGCATCTTTTTTTAGCTGAGCATTTTTTGTCTGAACAGCTTTAGTCCAACAGAAAATGCCTTTAAATAGCATTTTTGCAGCACCTTGAGGTGTCTTTGCAGCAATTTGGTATTCCTGTTTGAATTCTGGCCAACTTGCTGGAAGCTTAGCTTCAACAACAGAACATGTTATAACTGAAAAAACTAAGGTTGTTAATAAAGCTTTGACTGTATTTTTCATTTTACCCTCCGAATTTTATTTATTATACAATATTTGAAAGATATAGCAAGTTTTATAATTTTAGATATAAGATAGAAGATTGAAGATTTGAGATGTGAGGAAGTCTACACATTGTCATAAACGTATAGCTTTCAGGGCTAAAGCCCATACGCTATACTTTTTATGACAAATGTGTAGACTTCTCTTATCTCTGCTTTCTTTAAATAATCCCCTTTATCACTGCCGCCAAGGATGGCGGCGTGCAAGCGAGCCACAGGAGGTGAAGCGAGTCGCAAAGGGGAACGGCTACATTAGCAGCTAGGGGATTTTTGAGAACTTTGCCAAAAAGTGCAAAGTTAAGTCCGAAGACTTGTATTGAAACTAAAACAATACTCTTCTCCCTTATCAATGCTCTCTACTCTCTAAATTGAGGTTTTGCGTCTACTGTCCGTTCTATTGCTCTAGCTCTTAAAAAAATCCTGAGCGCTTTTAATTAAAAGTCGGACTTTCCCTTTTATAAAAGGTGATTCAGGAAGTGAATGAAGAAAATAAGAGCCGTAAAACTTGTTAATTATTCTGTTATCAAGTATCCAGATTGTTCCACGGTCTTTTTTGGTTCTTATGAGTCTTCCAAAACCTTGTTTAAGCTTTATAGCAGCCATTGGAAGCTGATAGTCTTTAAAAGGATTACCACCATTCTCTTTAATCTTTTCATTTCTTGCTTCTAAAACAGGGTCATTTGGCGAAGCAAAAGGTAATTTTAGGATAATAAGATTTCTTAACGATTCACCAGGAATATCTACACCTTCCCAGAATGAATCGGTTCCAAATAACACAGCATTTCCATCTTCTTTAAAAAGTTCAACAAGATATTGTCTATCGAAGTCACCTTGTTTGTAACAGTTAATTCCTTGTGCCTCAAGAATGGGTGAAGCATTATTATAAAACATATTTAAATGAGAATAGGAAGTGCATAATACTAGTGTTCCACCAAGAGAAGTTTTTATTATTTCAATTAGTGGTTGAGTAGCTTGTTCTACAAATAATGAACTTGAAGGGTCGGGCAAATCTGAAGGAACAAAAAGGCGAGATTGTTCTTTATAATCAAAAGGTGATTGATAACGACCTTCAATTAGATTTTCAGAAATTTCTTCGTCAACTAAACCTAATCTTGTTTTTAAAAAATTGAAATTTCCGCCTGTTGTCATTGTACCAGATACCATGATAGTACAAGGAATTTTGCTAAAGCAGTAATCAATCATTTGTTGCGAAACAGTGATTGGTAAAGATGAAAAAGAAGTATATTTTCCTGTTTTACGAACATTAGTTGTAAAGAAATGAACAAAATCAGATCTGTTTTCTGTTTCAAGATCAAACATCATTTCAAGACTATTGGACAGTTCATCCAATCGACTTGCATAATTGTTTAATTCTGTAAAAGGAACTTCATAAATAGAGTTTTCATCTTCAAAATCATCAACACAAGAATTTAACCGTCTAGCAAATTTTTTCATTGATGCTGAAAGATGTTTAATTTCATCTTTAAGTTTATTTGCAGTAGTGCTTAATATCTTAAATTCGTTTGTGACTTCCTGTTTTGAAGTAACTCTTAATCTATATTCTCCTAGTTGAGTGTTATCGTTTAGAAGAAAAGAAGTTATAGAGTCGAACAAAACTTTAGATATATCTGCTATTTCCAATCTTGAAGGAACTAGAATATCATTAATATCTTTTAAAAGTAACTCTCTGTCAGAATCGGTAATGTCTCCGTGTTTAAAAGCAAGAGCATTTGTTAAGGTAAAGAATGTTCCAGATTCTCTTCTACCTCTTTTTTGATATATCTTATTTAAAATTCTTTGGAAACCAGTAGCGGTAGTTCTATAACCAAAGTGCTTGGTTGCTGTTTCTTCAAGATTATGTGCTTCATCCATTATTACTGCTTTACAAGCTGGTATAACAGCAGTTTGAGAATATTCGGAAGTTTCTGCTCGTAATGCTAAATCAGAAAAAAGCAAAGAGTGATTAACTACTAGAATATCTGCTTCTGCAGCTTTTCTTCTCGCATTATAGAAGAAGCATTCGTTATAATCTGGACATTTAACTCCAGGACAACTGTCTTTGTCACAGCAAACTTTATCCCATAAAGTTTCTGTTGGAACCCAAGTTAAATCGCTTAAAGAACCATCTTGGGTTTTATCTACCCAAGCGGCTAACTTCTGAAACTGTGGGTATTCTAGCTCATCAAGAAGAAAATCAGCATTATCACTTGATGTTGCCTCTTTCATTCTTCTTAAACAAATATAGTTTGATCGACCTTTTAAAAGACAATATTTAAAATCAAAGGGAATAATGCTTTCTAAGAATGGTAAATCCTTGTCTATAAGCTGATATTGAAGATTAATTGTGTTAGTTGAAACACAAACTCTACATCTGTTTTTATGAGAATAAAAAATAGCAGGAACCAGATAAGCCATACTTTTGCCTATACCAGTCTCTCCTTCTAATATTGCATGTGAAGGACCATTAAATGCATCGATTATTTTTTTCATTAACTCAATTTGTCCATCACGCTGTTCATAATTTTTTAATTTAGAAGCGATAGGACCTTCTTTTGAGATATATGCAATCATCTCATCTTTATTGAGTTTTTGAGGTTCTTCTTCAATATAGGGTTCTACTACAACATAAAAATTGGTGCAGTCATTATTATGTATAGCAAAGCCAATACCTGATTTTCCACAAATAGAGGCAACGCCTAAGTCTGCTTCAGAAGGTTTTAATCTTCCTGAAGGATGATTGTGTAACAAAACTTCGCCTGGTCTTAAGCTATTAATTATAGCTGGAGCTGAATCATCTGTTCCTCTTGCTAAAATACGAACATCTGAATATTGATCAGGAGCTACACAAACAGCTGCTGAAAGAACTTCTGAACCGCCTGCCTGTTCAATTTCATCTTTTAAATACTGCCTGTCATATTCGTTTAAAGTAACAGGAGAAGCTTTTTTCTTTCTTGTAACCATTAATTATCGTATATGTAAACGAATGTGAAACAATCTTTAAGATTTAATTATTATTAGTAGTATCTGAAACTTCAGCTTTTGAAGGTGCCTTTAGAATTGAAAGAACCTTTATCATTTCTTCATTTTTTGTTTCTTCTGCAAGCTGATAGATGTTCTTATCATCTCTAGTTTTAACAGTTATGTCGGAACCAGCAGAAATCAATAGCTTGACAGCGTCAAGATTATTGCATCTGATAGCTGCAAGAAGTGGTGTATCAAAATTATCATCTCTTCTTTCTAATAATACGCCATAACCTAATAAAGTTCCTAAAACATCATACTGTTTTTCAATTACAGCCATTAAAAGAGGTGTGAAACCATATTTATCTCTTGTTTCAGGGTCAGCTCCATTGTCAATAAGAAGTTTAACAATTTCGAAATGACCCATTTTAGCAGCTTCTAGAATAGATGAATGCCCTGAAATTGTTTCACATCTATGAACATCAGAACCTTTTTCTAAGAGCATTTCTACTGCAGGATAATTGCCAGTTTGTGATGCAATCAAAAGAAGTGTCATTCCAACTTCATCGTTTTCATCAATTAATGATGGATATTCATCAATTAACTTAGCAAGTTCTTCTAATTTATTATTTAGTAAGAGATCTTTTGCATCAGGGAATTTGCTAGAAATCGTCATTGACTGAGGTATCTTTGATACTTCTTCAATATATTCTAATAATCTATCTTTTGGAAGGTCTTCATCTTTTTCATCAAGAAGCTTTGTTACATCAGGAAGACTATTAATTAGAATTGCAGAAATTGTAAGACTTTTGCTTTGACGATAGTTAGAAAGCAGACATTCAAGGCCTTGAACATAGAGAACAGGTATCTTATTGCTTTTCCCAACACCAGTTAAAAATCTTGCGAAACTGAAATTCAAACGTGGCTGTTTAAGTTTTTCAAAATAAATGCAAGCATTCTGGGCTTTCTGAATACGCATTACATGTTCTTTATCATGGAAAGAGGTGGTCCAGGCTAAGCGGCATAATTTGTTGCATAATACTGCATTGCCTTTTGAACAAGCTATTTCGGCACAAACTGAAGTTAAAAAACTAGTTTGAATGTAATCAAAAACAAAGGGGTGGGGTTCTTCACCTAAAAATTCATTTAAAGCATCATCATCACGGTCTAATTTTATATAACAAATAAAAGTATAGTATTTTTGCCACCCAAGCATAATTGGATCAACTGGCTTTTCAGCGTACATCCTTTGTTTCATTTCTGCACATAGGGCTAGTGCTTTTTCGTAGCTCTTATTTGTAATAAGATTCATTATTTCTTTAAGATATACGTCGTAAAGTTGTTGTTTTTCCATTTTTGTCTCCATTATTTGGGTGCAATATTTTTATTGAGCAAATATCATACATTTTATTCATAAATAAAACAATACTTTGATAAAAAAAAGTAATTAATGGTATAATTATTGGTACAAATTTAAAAGAGTTGATAAGATAAATTAAATGAATAATTCTTTTCTTGATAAATATATCGATACTGAAATATCAAAACTCCCTTATGCAATATTAGACTTAGAAACTACAGGTTTTAAGCCAGGTCCTGCAAAGATTACTGAAGTAGCTATAATCTTTTATGAAGATGGGAAAGAAGAACGTTTTGAGACTTTTGTTAATCCAGAATGTCACATTCCTGATGATATTACGAATATTACCCATATTACTGATGAAATGGTTAAAGATTCACCAACTATAGATGAATTGGCTCCATCTCTTTATGAAATGTTAAAAGATAGGATTTTTGTATCTCATAATGTTCCCTTTGATTGGTCTTTTTTTGAATACTTCTTTAAAACCTGCTTAGGGTATGATTATAAATCCCCATCTCTTTGTACTTTGAATCTATCTAGAAAACTATTGAGACTGCCTTCAAATAAACTGGAAAATGCAGCAAAGCATTTCGGTTACAATTTAATAGATGCACATAGAGCTATGAATGATACTGAAGCAGTTAAAGCATTACTTCTTAATTTCTTTAACGTCTTAAAGGAAAAGAATATATTTACCTATAAAGACTTATACGCAAGCGGATTATTATATGCAGAAAAGCCCCCATGCCGATACTAACTGCTTGATTTTGATTATATAAAATTATAGAATTAACCAAAAGGAGAGCATAAATCATGGGCCTTACTTCTAAAATAATCTATAAAGCACTTGAAACAGGTTTTATTCCTGATAGAATTACAAAACTTTGGATGAAGTATCTTTGCTATAGAACAATAAAAAATGCAAAGCTTGATAATATTGAAGCAAGGAACTCAGTTTTCAGACAGATTCGAAGCGATTTACTCAATGGTGCTGAAATTAGAAAATATTATTTCACTGAAAGAAACTCTATAGATTTTCCTCTCTCTTTTTATGATTTCTTCTTAGGTAAGAATCTTAGTTTGACTTCTGGTTATTTCTCTACTGGTGCAGAAGATTTAGATGAAGCTGAAGACACTGCACTCTGGTTTGCATCAGAACGAGCTAGAATCAGAGAAGGCATGAATATCCTTGAAATTGGCTGTGGGGCAGGGGCTTTCTCTTTTTGGATTGCAAATAAATATCCAAATTGTAAAGTAACAGCAATAACCCTTTCTCCCAAAATGTTGGTTAATTTAACAAAAAAAGCAGAAGATTTAAATATAACCAACATTAATTTTATAAGCCAAGATTTAAAAGGATTACCATCTGATGAAAAATTTGATAGAATCATTTGTCTTGAAAGATTTGATTTATTATCAACACTTGGAAACTGGGAAAAGAAAATAAAAAGCTTGTTAAATAAAGATGGTCTATTCTTCATGACAGCAAGAGTTCATTCTTCTACAGCTTTTTATGAAGATTCAACCGGTTTTGATAATATGCCAGGGAATAATGTTGTTGAAGACTTTATTATTCCATCGGTTAAAAGTTTAATGCTAACTTCATCAGATTTACACCTTATCGATTTTTGGGAAGTAAGCGGAATGCATTATAAATTAACTGCTGATAAATGGTTTAGAAAATTTACTTTTAATAAACAACCTATATTAAAAGCTCTTGAAAAAGCTTATGGTGGAGATAAGGCAAATTCCTGGTACATTAAAATGAGATTATATTTGCTAAGTCTATATGAAAAATATGGATATAATCATGGACAGGAATGGATAACGGCTCAATACCTATATTCACCTGTAAATAATAAATAAGTTTTCGTTTTTCAGATTAGTTATATAAAAAACTGTCTTATATTATCTTTATAAGACAGTTTTTTAATAAAATATTTAAGCTCTAAAAATATTTAATCCTTTTTCGAGCCAATCTATCTTTTCTTTTAAATCATTGATTGTATTAGAATCTTCAGTTGTTTCAAGAGTAGCTTT
>JAEEGL015249460.1_pt1 | contig 12716 bp, 5 predicted proteins | sample 9134231 | NCBI WGS metagenome assembly JAEEGL01 (sample SAMN16246548, study PRJNA631951) | gut metagenome | biome: gut microbiome; feature: rumen; material: fiber-attached | host: Bos | place: Iran: Karaj | collected 2018-10 | reverse complement strand
CGGTTGTTATTGGCGATGCCATCCTCACAACGGTGCTCGATGATGTTCTTTCTCATCAGCCAGTGCTCTCCGCTGCGCAGTTCTGCCTTGGCGTTATTGAAAAGGCAGCTGCTTTCGTAAACATCCTCCATCTGATTGAAGCGGATGTCGTCATCATCGCGGTTGATGAGCAGGTGACAGAACAGCGTCACCAGCATCGTGTCCTCATCGTTGAGGTCGTATTCCTTGATGTGGCGCACGAACCCTACCTGTGGGTTGTCATCAAACAGTTTCTGAAGTTCCTCTCTCAGTTCCCGGGCGGCGATGGCATCGTCGTTGAGGTCTTCAAACCACAGGTTGAGCAGTTCAAACATCCCGGCGCAGTCGAGCCCCGTACGCTGGGGCAGTTCATACACCTCGTTGTGCTTCAGGCAGCTGATGACGGCGGTGGGCACGTCGAAGTCGTCCTCATCCTTCACGTCACGGTAGCGGAGCAGACGGCGGCGAACCAGTGCGTCGATATCGGCGGCAAAGCCGAGCGCACTGATTTTATTGATGTCGAGATACGAGGCCAGGTCATCATAGTCCATGCGGCGTGGTCCCCTTTCCATGCAGATGCAGAAGATTACGGCTTGTCGCTCGCTGATGCCATAACTCTCGGTGAGGAATTCTATCTCCTTCTTTGCCTTCCGCATAAAGGCAGCGCTCATCTTTGAGTCCTTTGATAGTTCCACCACTCGCTCTATGGCTTGGAGCAGTGTCAGCTTTCCTTTCGATGTGTTGGTCTTTGTTGATACTTTCTTTTCCATTTTTCCGTTGTATTAAGATTTTATCGCTTTTGGTTGAAGAAATGTCTTGATAGTGCCCTCAGGCGGCAAGAGCCTTTGGCTCCTGCTGTCTGGGGATAAGATGAAGATGCTTCGTCATTTTTTTGATGAATGAAGTAGCCTCGTTGCCGGAGAGGTCGAAAATGGTGAGGGCATAGACCTCATTGCTATGCGACGTGGTAAAGTGCACCTTTTTGTTTTTAAGGTACTTCTGATACTTTGAGAACAGGTTTTGTGAACTTGTGGAAATGGTTGTCATATTCTTGATATTTTTTGATTGATGTTTGTATCAAGAATATAGTAACAAACGAAAAAAAATTCAATAAAATCCATAACTTTTTTTGAATTTTCTTTCGAGTGTATCAGGGGGACGTGTATCAGGGGGACGGGGAAATTGATACATTTTTCAAATAGTTTTGTTTTACCCTGCTCTTTTCTCTGAAGGAAAACATTTTATTTACCTCGGCCGGCTTATAAATCTAAAATTTTTTTTTAAATTTGTATCCGAAAACAACTATAAAAAACATGAAGAAATTTGTGATGACGATATGCCTGTTCACGGCAGCACTTGCGGTTTGGGCTGATGGAACACGAGGAATAGGACAGTATCCTGGTTCTCCCAGTGAGTATTTCGCTCCGACTGTCAGTTGGAGCGCTGGAAGTGGGGAACTCAGCAATGTGGCGCTACACCGAGTGGCCTTTGCCTCTTCGACAGTTGATTATAACCATGTAGCGCATTTGGTGACCGATGGCCTGTATGACCATCGTGAGCCAGCAATATTAACGGTAAGCACACCCGATGGAGTCTTGCCGCGCAAGGAGGCGGAATGGGCTGTTGACGGGGGCAAATATTCAAGGAATATCCTGATGGGAAGTCATTCTTGGCTGCAATATGACTGGAATGAGCCTGCTCCTTCCGTTTGTCCGGCAAAACTCAAGATTCAGGGTATGGCTATTTATGATGACAAGATTGCGACAAAAGGGTATAGCCTACGGGTACAGATTTCCACCGATGGGAAGAGTTGGCAGACCATAGGTGAACTGAAAGGCGATGGATTGCCTGGTGAACTGCTGCATTACAAACTCCACTCTGACCCCAATAAGCAGGAGGAACAGAATTTATTGCCCGCCAGAGTCTTGCAAGAGACCATTCGGTTGGATGCGCCACGTTTCTCGAATCACCTGCGTGTGTTGTTTGATATGGAGGGAGTTGCCCATTGGGACATCCGCGAACTACAGTTGATTGATGACGAAGGCAAGGATGTGGAACTGCTGTCTTCACGACAGTTTTGCAGTATGTGGATAAGCAATGGTGGGGGGGAGCAGTGGCTTTACACCGATTTGAGGAGTGTCTTGCCTATTGAGCAGGTCAAGCTCCACTGGTTCCAGGCACCTAAACGGGGACGTATCCAGGTGTCAGATGATGCCCTCTCTTGGACAACGATTGCAGATATCTCTGCTGAAACCATTCCTAAAACCAACTGCCGCTATGTAAGGGTGCTGATGGAGGAAGTTGGAGATGCTGGCTATTACGCATTGCGTGAGATGGAAGTGCTGTCGAGGCGGCAAAAGCGATACACCCCGCATGCCGTTGCTGGCAAACGTGGAAACCGCTATGAATTGAGCGGAGGAAACTGGTGTTTGCAACGGGCCTCCGAGGTGTTCGCTACCGGTGAGGAAATAGCCTCCAAGGGCTTTGACACCAGCAAGTGGATTGCTGCCACAGTGCCAGGTACGGTGCTGGCTTCATATATGAATATCGGCGCTGTACCGAATCCCAACTATGCGGATGATGTAGACCAGATATCTGAGTCGTTCTTCCGGTCTGATTTTTGGTATCGTGATGAGTTCGAAATCTCAGAACTTGCCGATGATGGTCAGCAATGGCTCAATTTCGATGGCATCAACTGGAAAGCTAATGTCTTTCTGAATGGACAGTATCTGGGACGCATCGAGGGGGCCTTCATGCGGGGAAAGTTCAATGTGACTGGCTTGCTCCGTAAAGGAAACAACTATCTTGCCGTGGAGATCTTGTGCAACGACCACTTTGCTGCCATCAAGGAGAAGGACGAGAATACGACACAGTTCAATGGCGGCATCCTTGGTGCTGACAACCCCACCTTCCACGCTTCCGTCGGATGGGACTGGATCACCACCGTCCGCGGCCGTGAGGCGGGTATTTGGAACGAGGTGTATCTCACCACGTCGGGTATGGTCACCGTCAGCGACCCTTATGTCCAGACGATTCTTTCTGAAGACCACAAGACTGCTGCCTTACATCCATCCGTATTCGTTCGCAATAACGACAACAAAGCCGTCAAGGGTACGTTGAGCGGTTACATTGGTGAGGTGCGTTTTGAAAAGACCGTCACCTTGCCTGCCCATGCTGAACAGGAAATCATTTTCACCCCAGAACAGTTCCCCCAACTGATGGGTAGCAACTTCCGACTGTGGTGGCCCAACGGCTATGGTGAACCTTATCTTTATGACGCCGGCTTCACTTTTACACCTGAGGCTTCTCCGTCCTCCTCCATCAGTTATAAGGCCGGACTGAGAGAGATGAAGTATGTGGATGCGACAGACTCCTTGCGCATTTATGTGAATGGACGCCGCTTCATACCGCTCGGCGGAAACTGGGGCTTTGACGAACACAACCTGCTTTATCGTTCACGTGAATATGATATCGCCGTGGGGTATCACCGTGACATGAACTTTACGATGATTCGCAATTGGGTGGGGCAGATTGGCGACGAGGCTTTTTATGAGGCTTGCGATCGCCATGGCATCATGATCTGGCAGGATTTCTGGTTGGCTAATCCTGCCGACGGCCCCGACCCATACGACAACGTTCTCTTTCTCGGCAATGCCTATGATTACACTCGTCGTATGCGGTCTCATGCCAGTATCGGACTCTATTGTGGACGTAACGAGGGATTCCCTCCCGAGGCCATCGACCGAAAGTTGCGTGAATATGTCCATCTTCTTGCGCCTGGCATGGAGTACATCTCGCACTCTTCTGCAGAGGGTGTCAGTGGAGGCGGTCCATACCGCGCCTTGTCCATGAAAGAGTATTTTGGGAAACAGAGCGGAAAAATACACTCTGAGCGAGGCATGCCCAACGTCATGAACATCGAGAGTCTGCACCGCACCTTCAGCCCCGATGCTCTATGGCCGCAATCACTCCAATGGGGTCAGCATGATTTCACCTTGCAAGGAGCACAACGTTCATCGGAGTTCAACCGCTTGGTCAGGGAAGGGTTTGGTGATGCAAAGAGTGCCGAGGAGTTCAGTCGTCGGGCGCAGCTCATCAATTACAACGGATATCGCGGCATGTTTGAGTCGACGAGCAAGAGTCGTGCTGGCCTGTTGCTCTGGATGAGCCATCCCTGTTGGCCGTCGATGGTCTGGCAGACCTACGACTACTATTTCGACCCGACGGCAGCCTACTTCGGAGCAAAGAAAGCCTGCGAACCGCTCCACATCCAATACAATGCCATGACAGACAGCATCGAGATTGTGAACCATTCTGCAGGCAACCAGACAAAAAACATGGCTTCTGCCACCATCTTCGACCTCAATGGAAAACGTGTCCGTCAGCAGAAGGCCCTGCTCAACAGCACCGATGACAGCACCCTGGCGTGGTTGAAACTTTCTGAACTCACAGCCGGTGTCACGACGGATGTCTATTTCTTGCGTCTGCAGATGACTGACAAAAAAGGCCTCATTTCAGAGAATCTCTATATCATGGGGCGCAAAGAGAACGATTACCGTGCGTTGTCTTCTCTTCCCAAACCTGTGTTGCAGCAACAAGTAAAAATCAACGGCGAGAAGGCTGACGTGACAATTAAGAATGTGGGGAAGACACCTGCTGTATTCCTTCGTCTGAATCTCAAAGGTGGAGACAATGAGCAGATTCTCCCTGTCATCTACAGCGATAACTATGTGACATTGATGCCCGGTGAACAGCGGATCATCACCATCACATGGAAGCGGCAGGATGCCCGTGGCCAGCAGCCTCATATCGAAATAACCTCCCTATAAAGCGACCGTATGAAAAGAATAGCGATGCTTCTGGGCGGGCTGATGATGGTGTCGACCATTTTTGCCGCAGGCTACAATGACCTTAAAGACTTTCCCAATGTTGCAGAGAAACCTATGGCCAACTGGTTCCCATTGGTGTCGGCAGAAAGCGCGTCTGCCATCTGTATTGATTCTCAAGACGATCCCGTTGTAGGTGTTGCGGCAGGAATGCTCGCAGAAGATGTGGAACGGGTGACTGGCCGGCGCTCCGTGATAAACCACGTGCTGCCGAGAAGTGCGGCTGTCGTGGCGGGCACCTTGGGTAAGAGCCGACTCATAGACTATGTTGTGAAAGGCCGGAAAATCGATGTCAGCGGCATCCGTGGCAAGTGGGAGTCGTTCATCATCACTACCACAGAGCATCCAAAGTTTCATACCCCGCTGCTGGTGATCATAGGCAGCGACCGGCGCGGCACGGCTTTCGGAATTACCTCGCTCTGCGAGGCCATAGGCGTCTCACCGTGGTATTGGTGGGCTGATGTCACACCCGCCCATCATCCTACTCTCTATGTAGAGTCTGGAACCTTCCTGCAAGGCGAACCTTCGGTGCAGTATCGTGGCATTTTCATCAACGATGAGCGATTCGGCGGTTGGGCACGCTGGGCGGAGAATACCTACGATAAAGAGACGGGCAAGGTGGGGCCGAAGACATACCAGAAAGTTTTTGAGTTGTTGCTGAGGCTGAAGGCTAACTACCTCTGGCCTGCCATGCACCCTGGCACACAGGCTTTCAACGATGACCCCGAAAATGCTCGCTTGGCCGACAAATATGCCATCGTCATGGGATCATCTCACTGCGAGCAGATGTTGCGCAATAACGAAGGTGAATGGAAGGCGGTAAATGAGCGAGCCAAGGCTGAAGGCAAGAAGGGCTTAGGCGACTTCAACTACATCACCAACCGTAAGACAATGCAAGATTATTGGGAGTCTCGTATCAAAACCAACGGCAAATACGAGAATACCTATACCCTCGGTCTGCGTGGCATTCACGATTATCCTATGGAAGGTGCCAACAGCACCGAAGAACGCGTGAAGTTGATGCAGCAGGCCATTGACGACCAGCGCGACATGCTCCGGCGTAACATCAAAAAACCGCTGGAGGAGATTCCACAGGTGCTCTGTACTTACGAAGAAGTGCTCGAGGCCTACCACAATGGACTTCAAGTTCCCGATGATGTCACCATGCTTTGGTCGGACGACAAACATGGATATTGCCGTAATCTCTCGAATCCCCAGGAACAACAACGACGGGGTGGGGCTGGCATCTACTATCATCTGTCGTATCATGGCGACCCTGCCAGTTGGATTTGGCTCAGTCCGCTTTCGCCCGCTTTCCTCTCCACCGAACTGACAAAAGCCTATACCCACGGGGCACGGAAGATTTGGGTGTTTAATGTGGGTGACATCAAACCTGCAGAAAAGGAAATCTCCTTTGTGATGGAACTGGCTTGGGATATCAACAGATGGCAGCCCGCTGAAGCACATGATTACATCCGATATTGGGCAGAAAAAACCTTCGGACCTACAACAGCTTTGGATATTGCCGACCTGATGGCACGCTACTATCGGTTGCAGGCTGGTGGCAAGGATGCCCATGTCTGGTTCGTCAATTATACGGAGCAGCAGGTGGCCGAAAGGCTTCGCGAGGCAAGGAGCCTTGAGACCGAGGCTGAACTGCTGGCAAGCCGCATTCCTTCTCACTTGCAGGATGCCTACTTCGAACTTGTATGCTATCCCATTCGTGGGGCAGCGATGCTCAATGAGTATCAGCTTCTGGCTCGCCGCAGCATGGTCTGCGCCACCCGTTTAGATAGCCTTGGCGCCATGGCCGATGCGAGACGTGTACAACTGATGTTCCGCCAACTCAATGAGTGGACGCGCCACTACAACGAAGACATTCAGCATGGAAAGTGGCGTGAGTTCTTCAACTGGCAACCTTATCATTGGTTCCGCTCCGAGAAGATTGATCCGCCCATAGCAACGCCCAGTTTGCTTTCTCAGGCAATACTTGACCCACAGCCTCGTTTCCTCAGCGTGGCTGATGCGCTGTCATCCAATGGCCTTGTTGTCGAAAGTCGTCAGAATGTGGATGTCCCTCTCTGGATTGAGGCGCTGACGCCTATCCGAAATTTCTCGAAAGCCCCGGTCGACAATGTATTCTGCTGTATCACAGCAGACAACGACTCGTTCAATGCCTCGGCCACACCTATCAACAATGTTTGGCACGCACCCTATGTCGGACCGATGTGGAGCAAGGTGGGAACCCTGCATCTGAAAAAAGGCATCAACCATCTCAAGATAAAAGATTTGAAATCCGATGCGCGTATTGACCACATCTTCCTGGGTCTTTGGCCTCCTTTCCAGGATGAGCCTCGCCAGCGTATTGCCGCGGCAGACTATCGGCAATGTCGTGACAGCCGTGAAGGCCATGTTGCAAAGATAGTGGGACTTGGCTTCAAGGATGGTGTGCTTGTTCAGCCCTTTGACACTCCGTCTTATGATGTCGAATCGGCTCCGTATGTGGAATATGATCTAGACATCAAAAAAGACGACTGCCTGATAGAAATCCGAACGCTGCCCACCCTCCACGTCTATGAGGGGAGAGATGCCCGTTATGCCGTGCAACTGGGCGATGGCGAGCCACAAGTGTTCTCTATCCATGCTGGCGATTTCACTGCAGAGTGGCGGCTGAACGTGTTGCGTGGATATGCCTCCCGCAGCATCTCCATCCCGGCTTCAGCGAGGGGTGCTCAGCGGCTACGGATCAGCCTCCTTGATCCGGGCATCGTACTCCAGGAGATACTCGTCCATCAATAACCATAGCGCTCATCCTGTTAGTTGCATAAATCTTATTGTGCAACGATCGACATGCTTCCGGCGGTCAAACCTTCAGACTGGGCCGTCAGGGTGAGTGTCGATGGCTGACTACTGCTTTGGATGAGCACCTGTGCCAGACCGTTAAAGGCAGGAATACTGAAATCGTGACAATCTCGTTGCTTGGGATGATCCTCTCCCAAGAATGACGGGTCGCCATTGCCGACACCGAGGATATGCCCTTCGCCCTCTAGATGGAAAGTCAGCGCAGGACAGGCATCGGGCACGACACGTCCCTTGGCGTCTTGCACCTCGATGGTGACTACTGCCACATCGCGACCATCGGCTGTGATCGTGGCGCGGTCGGCCTTCACTACGATTTTGCTGGCGGGCTTGGTAGTCTCGATGGTCTGGGTCATCACCCGTCTGCCGTTTTGATAACCGACAGCCACCACCTTGCCTGGCTTGTAGATGGTTTTCCACTTCAAGTGGCCATTCTTAGGCATCGGCTGTCGGCCCAGTTTTTTGCCATTTACCATCAGCTCCACCTCATCGCAGTTGCTGTATGCCCACAATTCCACCTCTTCTCCCTCGTGGCCGGCAAGGTTCCAATGGGGGAAGATGTGCAGCACGGGTTCGTCCGTCCACCATGACTTCAGATACCAGGCTTCATCTTTCCAGAACCCGCAGTAGTCAAGAATGCCAAACTCAGAGTCATGGGCTGGAAACGACAGCGGATTGGGCTCGCCTCGGTAGTCGAACCCTGTCCAGTAGAAGATGCCTGCAGCCCATGGGCGCTCTGCATAGAACTTCCAACCACGCTCGATGACGTTTTCCACATGATGGTGGGTGGTGTCGCGGTTCATCGACACCATGTGCCCTGGCGCATCCTTGGTGTTGAAATAGATGCCGCGTGTGCCACAGCCCGTGGTCTCTTCCGTTCCTACAATCTTCCACGAGGGATTCTGCTGCTTACGCTCGTCGACGCTGTTCTGGCTGATATAATTGAACCCCACCACATCGAGGCCTTTTATCATCTCGCCACCACCGGCATTGGCAATGGTGGAGTGACGTGTCGGGTCAAGCAGACGGGTATACTCGCGCATCGCTTCTGCCACCCTGCGACCTGGCACCGTATTTTCCATACCCCATTCTTCGTTGCCGTCACTCCATAAGATAATCGAGGGGTGATTGCGGTCGCGCTTGATCATGTTCTCCAACAGACGCAGATGCTCGGCATTGATGCCTGAGAGGCGGTTCTCGTCGATGACTAAAATACCCTCGCGGTCGCAGATATCGAGTAGGGCAGGGGTCATGGGATTATGGGAGGAACGGTAGGCGTTGCAACCGAATTCTTTCAGCTTCCTGATGCGCCATGCCAGCAGGGCATCGGGGATGGCTGCACCCACGCCGGCATGGTCTTGGTGCATGTTGGCGCCTTTCAGTTTCAAGGACTTCCCGTTGAGCAGAAATCCCTGGTCGGCATCAAACTCAATCTGGCGTATCCCCGTCGTGGTCTCATAGATGTCCTTGACCTTACCGTCCACCGTGACCGTCGTTTCCACTTTATACAAATAGGGATCGGTCGTGCTCCAGAGATGCGGATTGCTGATATCGAACTGCTGCTTGCATCCGAGGGTTTCTTTGGGCTTCAAGGTCAGCGGTTCCGTGCTGCTTTTTGCCACCTCGTGGCCTTGAGCATCCAAGAGACGCTGGCTCACCCGACAGTTCTGGGTCTTCAGCGAACTGTTGTTGATGTCTGTCTCGACATGTAATGTTGCCTTGGAGTAAGGCTGTGCCAAGTCGGCATAGACAAAGGTGCCGAAAGGTGCCACACTGACTTCTGCGGTTTTCAGCAGCCAGACATCACGGTAGATGCCCGCACCCTCGTAAAACCAGCCTTCCTCAAGGGTGGCGTCGGCACGGACACAGATCAGGTTGTCACCACCATAGTTCACATACTCAGTCACGTCATACACCTGCGTGGCATAGCCGCTGGGCTCAGTCCCCATATAAAATCCGTTGAACCAGATACGGGCATTGCGGAAGATGCCGTCGAATTGCAGGGCAATGTGTTTTCCAAGGTCTTCAGCGGGAATCTGTATCACCTTGCGATACCAGCCTACACTGGTTTCTGGATACTTATAGCCAACTGTTTTGTATCCGTGAGAGTGACTGGCAGAGCGTGCATAAGGCAACACCGTCACCCAGTCATGGGGCACCGTTACCGTCTGCCAGGCGGAATCGTCAAACTTGCCTGAATAAGGTCCTTCGTTATGGATGGAGTTGGCTTTCGTCAAATAGTTGAAATACTCCGTTCCACAGCCAAAGTCCTTGGATGGGTCGGCTGCATGACCGAATGCGAATTTCCAATCTTCGTCAAGAAGGATTTTCTCTCTCACGTTTTGGGCTCTCATACCCATGGCGACCATCAAGATCACCACAGCACACAGAATCCTTGTATGGGTCATGTCGATATACTTTATAATTCCAACCTGTAAGCTACGACATCGTGACTCTTGACGGTGATTTTCCGTTCAGGTTTGTTCTTTACGGATGTCTTTCCTTCTTTTTTGTGCGTCCACAGGTTGTAGACGCGATAAACCTGGGTGTCCAGTTTGGTGCTGCGTCCACTCACCTCCTTGTCTGTCAGGTTCAGGTCCTGCCAGTTCAGCTCGTAAGTGACGTCACTGCGTGTGGGATTCAGAATGGCAAACGCCCAATTGCCGTTGACCAATGGCTTGAGCCAGAACTGTAAACCGTCGCGATCCATACAGTGCCATCCTTGCACGCCCAACGGATCTTGGTCGATGGCGATCATCTCCTTGTTCAGCAGTATGTTGCGGGTTGCCTCACTCATATTGCGCAGGTCATTGCCGAGAATCAGCGGACTGGCCATCATGCACCACATCGTGAAGTGGGCGCGGTCTTCGCTCTCCGACATCCCATTGCCCACCTCAAGCATGTCGGGGTCGTTCCAATAGCCTGGGCCTGCATACTGACGGAGACTGTCGTTAAAGGCGATGCACTGCATGACACCAAACTGGCTATAGCCTGCCTCGAAAACGCGGAGAGAGTCAAAATTGCACCAGATGTCGGGCGTGGTTCGCCACGAATGTCCTATATCGCGGGCCCATTTCCATGGCTTGCTATTGCCCCATTCACACATACTCAAGAAGATGGGACGGCCACTGGCGCGCAGGGCATCGCTGATGAGCTGGTAGGCGCCGTGGGGATTCACGTTGGTAGTGTTGCACCAGTCATACTTCAGATAGTCCACTCCCCATCGGGCATACTGCAAGGCATCCTGATATTCATGTCCTAATGAACCTGGCATGCCGGCACAAGTTCCCGTACCGGCATCGCTGTAGATACCAAGTTTCAGACCTTTCGCATGCACATAGTCGGCCACGGCTTTCATGCCGTTGGGAAACTTCTTGGGGTCTGCCTGGATAAATCCGTCTCCGTCACGCTGACCGTGCCAGCAGTCATCAATGTTGATATAGGTATAACCCGCATCGCGCAGACCGCTCTCCACCATCGCATCGGCAATGCCTTTGATGATATCTTCGGAGATGTTACCTTGAAACTTGTTCCAAGTGCTCCAACCCATCTGGGGAGTGTCTGCCAGATGTTCCCATTTTTGTGCCTGTACAGGCATTGCCATCAGTACGAGCGTAGCGAACATGATGACCATAAAATTCTTTGTCTTCATCGTTAGTGCTGAATATAGGTTCAAAGTTTGTCAGTAAAGTTAATAAAAACTGATTTGTTTTTGGATGTCCTTATTCTCGGTCAGTGTCGGTATTATTACCTCTTCATGTCACATGAATCATGTCTGTTTCGTACAAAAGTAATCAATTGTGGTGATTTGAACATTCGATTTGGGATTAAATATATTCTATTTTGCAACATAGGTCAAAAAATAGTCATTATTATACGTGAATAGAGTGTTTGTTTTTACCAATTTTTCTTTATTTAGCATTCGTTCAATCGGCGCCGCCTTTGGTAAATGCTCAAATGACGAACTGCATCACATTCTTGCCTTTTGCTTGTCGCCGGCACCGGAACCGCGGTACTTTGAGCGGGCCTCGTTGAACTTCCATGTGAGGTTGAGCATAAAGGTGCGACGAGCTGGATTATGGACAGTCAGGTCGCGATAGCCATAGATAATGGCATCGGTCTTGTTGGTATTGAAGAGGTCGAGGCAGCGCAGGTCGGCAGTCAGTGTGCCGAGACGACGTAGATTGAAGTCCTTCTGAAGACCAAAGCTGACTACGATGCGCGGCTCAGTGATGCGGAAATTGTTGTAATCTCCCTTCGTGGCCCCTTCCACATCGGCACTCAAACGAAAAGCATGTGGCAGTTCGATGGTGTTTCGCCAGGAACCGTTGAACCATGGCCGTGAGAGTTTGATTACCTCGCCAGTGGCAGTAGGCGACTTGTAGTTCTGCAACATGGCCACAACCGACCATGTGGGATGCCAGATGCCTATGGTGGGGCGTGCGGAGGCGATGACCGTCAGACGGTCGTAGTCCTCCTGGCTGTTGACGTGGCGCACGAGACTGATAAACGGATCGGTGGAACCAGGGTAAGGCTCTGTCGACATCGTGAGGGCATCCTTGATGCGCCCGTAGTTCAGCGTCAGGTTCATCCACTTGTAGGCTGTATTCAGCACTACGCTGTGGGTGTAGGTCGGTCTCAGATATGGGTTGCCGCTCTGGTAGGTGTAGCGGTTGATATAGACCGTCGAACTGGTCAGATTCGCATAGGGCGGACGCTCAATATCGCGACGGTATGACAGCGAGAACTGCACCTTGCCGACAGGGGCGGAGATGACGGCCGTGGGGAACCAGTCACCGTAATCTCGACACACTTCATCCTGCTTCTTGCCAAAATTGAAATAGTCGTTCGTCAGATGCTCATAGCGCAGACCCACCTGGGCGAACACCCTGCCAAACTGTCGGCCATACTCTGCGAAGACTGCGGCTGATTTCTCGTTGATCTCCGTGTCGG
>JAEEGL014279602.1_pt1 | contig 12716 bp, 11 predicted proteins | sample 9134231 | NCBI WGS metagenome assembly JAEEGL01 (sample SAMN16246548, study PRJNA631951) | gut metagenome | biome: gut microbiome; feature: rumen; material: fiber-attached | host: Bos | place: Iran: Karaj | collected 2018-10 | reverse complement strand
GTATTCCTCGGCGTGCCGTTCAACATTGCGTCGTATGCGCTTCTTACCCACATGATTGCGCAAGTGTGCGGTTTGCAGGTTGGTGAATTTATCCACACATTCGGCGATGTGCATATCTACAAAAACCACATTGAACAATGCAAGTTGCAGCTCACTCGCGAACCTCGCGAACTTCCGACGCTGAAACTCAATCCGAACGTGACAGATTTGTTCGAATTCAAATACGAAGACATTGAAATTCTTAACTATAATCCGCATCCCCACATTAAAGGTGAGGTTTCGGTGTAAAACTTTTATAACATGGTAAAACACATTATTTTATGGCAGTTGAAGGATGAACTTTCCGATGCCGAAAAACAAGCAGCAAAACAAGGTATTAAAGAAGGTTTGGAAGGATTGGCTGGAAAAATTCCGGGACTAATCTCAATTAAAGTAAACATCAACGGATTGGCATCGTCGAATGCCGACGTGATGCTTGACAGCACACTCGCCGACGAAGCAAGTTTGAAAGGCTATGCCGTTCATCCTGAACACGTTGCGGTTGCTGAAACAAAAGTGAAACCGTTTACAAAAACAAGAACTTGTCTGGATTTTGAAGCATAATCTATGAAACCGTATATTCATACCGTAAACTACTACGAAACCGACAAAATGGGCATCACGCACCATTCCAACTACATTCGGTTCATGGAGGAAGCACGTGTTGACTTTTTGAGCCAAATAGGTTATGGATTCGAAAAGTTGGAGGCCGATGGCATTGTGTCGCCTGTGACGGCTATCACATTCGACTACAAACATGCGACCACATTTCCGCAGGAAATCAGCATCGTGCTTTCGGTGGTGAAATGTTCCCCTATAAAATTAGTGTTCGGATATACAATGACCGTCGATTCAAAGGTTGTGGGAACGGCAACAAGCACCCATTGTTTTTTGGAAAACGGGAAAATAGTGTCGCTGGAAACTCGCTATCCCGAATTGTACAAGCTTCTCAAAGAAATGGAAACCGAAAAATAGTATGAAAAAATCTATTATTGTAGCAATATCCGACAACAATGTGATTGGGAAAGACAATGCCCTGCTGTGGCGTTTGTCCGCCGACATGCGTTTTTTTAAAGAAAAAACAACGGGACACCACATCATAATGGGACGGAAAACCTTTGAGTCGCTTGGAAACAGATTGCTTCCCAACCGTACGTCCATTGTCATTTCAAGAAATGCCGACTATCAACTTCCCGAAGGAGGAATTTTGGCGACATCGATTGAGAACGCCATTGCAAAAGTAAAAAACGAGACGGAGGCATTTTTCATCGGAGGAGAACAGATTTACAAGTCGGCTCTGCCATTCGTTGATACTCTGTACATTACACGCGTACACCATACATTCGACGGCGATGCGTTTTTCCCCGAAATTGACAAATCACAGTGGAAATTAGTCAGTTCCGAACACCATAAAGCAGACGAAAAAAACGAATACGATTATACATTTGAAGAATATACACGGAAACCATGCACATTCTTGTAGTATTTCCATCGGGCTTAGAAGCAAAAAACTTTGAAGTTGATTCAAAGCACACGGTTGAGGTGCTTGTTTCTGGCGTGGGTGGATTTGCCACAATGTGTTCTCTTTCAAAATATTGCGCTTTGCAAAAGCCCGACTACATTATTCATGCAGGCATTTGTGGAACGTTCGACGAAACGCTTGCCATTGGCGATGTGGTTGATGTGATGATTGATCATTTTGCCGATTTTGGCGTGCTGGAAAATGGGCAGTGGAAAACAGGTTTCGACCTGAAATTAGTGAGCGGACACAAAAAACCGTTCTCCGATGGGCAGCTGGTCGCGCCAAACAATGATTTTGCCGATGTGCCAAAGGTTGTTGCCGTAACTTCGCAGACAATCACCACAACGACGGAACAGAAAAAGCGGCTGCTCAATACGTTTCATCCCAGCATAGAAACAATGGAAGGCGCTTTTGTGCATTATGTTTGTTTGCAGGAAGATATTCCTTTTGTACATTTACGTGCAGTTTCCAATGTTGTGGGCGAGCGCGACAAATCGAAATGGAACATAAAATTGGCAATTGAAAATCTGCACAATGAGATTATAAACGTAATTCTATCAATTGATTAGGCTCTATGGTATTTGATTTTTTCAAGAGTATTCTCAACATATTTGTCAGGCTGTTGTTCCTGAAAAGGCGGTTTTTGATTCTTCATCGAAAATGGCACCAAAAGGATGCCGACGAAATCTCGGTTTGCTTTGCTATCACCGTGTGCGACGAATACGAAGAATTGCGGAATCTTCTAAATGCAATTATACCGTACGTTTGCGCCAACGACGAAATTCTTATCCAAGGCGACGAAGGCAACACGACCGAAAAAGTAAAAAATGTTATTGCCGAATATAGCAAATCCATTACAAAATTTGTTGAATTCCCGTTGAACCACAATTTTGGCGAATATAAATCGCATTTGGCAAAACAGACTAATTGCCAATATATTTTCCAAATCGACGCGGACGAATTGCCAAACCCATATTTGATGCGTCATTTGCATAGAATTCTATACAACAACAAGTTGGATTTGATTCGAATTGCCCGTATCAACTTGATGATTGAGGATAACGAGGATTTTATTTTGTGGGACAACTACAATAGACATAAAAACATTTCACCGCTGAATTTCCCTGATTATCAGCGAAGAATCTATAGAAATTCGCCCACAATTTCGTGGACGCACACGATTCACGAAAAAATTATTGGTTTCAAAACGGTGGCGTATCTTCCGCCAAAGCCAAAGTACAGCTTGCTTCATTGCAAGCACTGGAAAAAGCAAATCGAACGCGACAACCAGATTTTCAACGTGTATAAAAAACGTGGCACGCAACACGTGCTGCTCGACCTTTCGGTGTTGAAAAATTTCAACTGCGGATTGGGACAGGTTGCCTACAACTACGGTTTGTATTTGAAAGACAATCCCATTCCCGACATTAATATTTATTTGTTATTGCCTAAGCAATATTTTGGCGCATTCGGCGACCATGTGAAATATATTGAAAGTAAGAAAATCTATCGGAGTTTTCCTCGATTGCTGCCGCAAATTGATGTATGGCATTCCATCCATCAGCTGAGCAGTTTCCAACCGCCGCATTCGGTGCTTAACTTGTTGACTATCCATGATTTAAATTTTGTGTATGAAAAGCATGGGAAAAAAGCCCAAAAATATATGCGCAAAATTTTGGACGAAATAAAGTATGCGAACAAAATCACTGCAATTTCACAATATACAAAGAACGACATCCACAGAATCATCCGCGATGATTTGGATATAGAGGTGATTTACAATGGAGTGGAAAAACTCAACAAAAACGACGAAGTCAAGCCCTCATACCCAATTGATGAATCAAAGCCGTTCTTGTTCACCATTGGTGAAATCAAACCAAAAAAGAATTTCCATGTGCTGCTTGATGCAATGAAATTGATGCCCGAATATAATCTGTATCTGGCGGGAAAAGACGACACTCCGTATGCTGGGGAAATACGTCAGCGAATCGCCAACGAGAATATTCAAAATGTGTTCCTCACAAGCACCATTTCGCAACAAGAAAAAATTTGGTTCTACAACCATTGCCACGCATTCGTGTTCCCGTCGCTGTTCGAAGGATTTGGCTTGCCAGTTATTGAGGCGTTGATGTTTGGTAAACCTGTGATTTCGTCGCAGGAAACGTCGCTCAAGGAAATTGGCGGCAATGCTGTTTTCTTTCTCGACAATTTCAGCGCAGAACACATAGCTCAAGTTGTGAAGGAAAAAAGCGAATATTTTTACCAGCATCCTGAACTTGCCGAACAAAACATTGCGTACGCAAATTCATTCTCGTATGCAAAACATATGGAACGATATATAGGAATCTATAGGGAAATGTTATGCAATGCGAGACAATTATAATTAAATATACAATTCGTATATTTTTTTTGCAAACGACTTGAAATTAAATTGTTCGTCAAAACTTTTTTTCGCATTTTCTCCAATTTTTGCACAAAAAGAATCATCTATCAATAGTTTTCTCATTGCATTTATCCATTGTTCTTCGTTATTTGGTTCACATAGCAAACCCGAAACGCCGTCAATCAAAAATTCTTTTTGGCTACCATTGTTTGAGGCGATGACAGCCTTTCCCATTGCAATATTTTCAATCAACGACAATGAACCTGCCTCGGGAACTATGGAGGGAATGATTCCAAAATCGGCTTGTCGTATTAATGGAAATATATTTTTACAAAAGCCGATGTTCAATATTCTGTCTTTAATAGAAGAACGGGCGAGTTCAGTTTCATAATACAAAGCGTCAGACTTAAATACTTCTCCCGCAAGCACCACATAAAAAGGTAATTCTTTTAGTTTGTCAAACGTTTTTATTAACTGGATAATTCCTTTTTCCGCACAAATACGCCCATGAAACAATATGATTTTATAATTATCCGGGATGGAATATGTTTTTCGTAGGTTAATACACCCGTTGTCGTCACATTCATTTACATTCACACTTGACCGTATCACTGTAAAATGTCTGCAATTTCTTTTAACACGTTCCTGCGACAAATAATGTTCTTGTACAATTTGTGACACAAAAATAAATTTGTCAATCAAACGATATGCGAATAACCAACTAACCTTGTTTTTCGCCTGAGCCACAAGATGTTGTGTTGCAATAACTTTCAGCTTTCCAAGCAAAAACACTTTTGCATATACTGCTACAAAATAGTTGTGATTATTATGTACGTGGACAATATGTGCTTGATGTTTTCTTACAATATGTGCAAGTTTTATGGCCGACAAGAAAGAGAATTTACCATTTTTTGTCTGTGGATTTATCTTATATACGGTTCCGAGCTGTTGAAAGCGTAGTAATAATTCTTCTTCGGAATTTTCGTGGCAGACAAACACAAATTGCACGCCATATTCCGTAATCAAGGATTTTGCTATGTTATAAATATATTGCTCTCCTCCGCCCCAAAACGGCGCTGCCACATACTGAACAATTGTCATTTCTCTCATCATTTTAGTTTTGTCTGTTTCATCTTGATTATTGCCTGGGCTGTTTGAATCATAGAACAGGAATAATTTTTCATTAACGTTGATTTTTGTAAATTTTCAGAAAAATAATCTTGTTGTGAGTGTTCACGGAAATGGTATAAACTTTCAACTCCATTTTTTCTACAAACATAATAATCTGAAGAATCAAGACAACAGAAAGCATTGTCCGAAGTAAAACAAAGCATTGTATGCGTCTCACGAAATAAATCTATTCCCATAGTGTTATTAATGTATTCATATCCCAACATACCCATCACAGTAGGGAAAACATCGCATTGCTCTGCAAGGAATTCTTTTCGTTGAGCAATCTCGTTCTGTGGATCATATATTATGATAGGAATTTGATGCCGAGCCAACGAAACATCGTAATCTTTGGTCTGAAGACCTCTTATCTCACCATGGTCGCCCAACAAAACAAAAATCGTGTTGTTATACCAAGGCTCGTTTTTCGCTTTTTCAAAGAAAATTTGTAGAGCATAATCGGCGTATTCCACAGCTTGCAAATCTATATCCGTCGAGCGTGGCTTGAAATATTCAGGAAGTGCATAAGGTGGATGGTTGCTCGTTGTCAACAATGTTGCAAAAATGTTTTTCTCCCTTGCCGCTTCCGAAAGGATGGGAATGGCATTGCGGAACAGAAAATCGTCGGAACAACCCCAAACATTACGAATTTCCTCAGGCGGATAATTTTCTTCCGACACAAATGTTTCCACTTTGTTTGCGGTAATATGTGCCCTAATATTATCATATTCCGCACCGTGAGTTGTGAAATACAACGTCTTATACCCTAATTCCTTCATAACAGCTGGCCATGAATCATATACTGCAATGTTATTACGTGGAAATGGAATATTTTCTAATATTGCAGGATAGGAGAACAATGTCGCAAATACTCCGTTTCTCGTATGAATACCAGCAGAATATGCGTTTGAAAAATAAATGGATTTTTTAATCAATTGGTTCAAAAATGGTGTGAGAGTGGTATCAGCCACAAAGTGCGAAGCCATGCTTTCCATTAAAATAACCACGACATTTTTTCGAAGAATTGTATCCGCTTGAGGGACAAATCTCGCCACTGGCGATATGTAAAGCAAACTATCGGTGTCGATATGTAAATTTGCACGAACTTGTTCTATTGCTGTTCGTTCGTCTATCAGTTGTATTTCCTCATTCTCTTCTTTGTCCATTGACGTACGTAGCAACGAATATGTGGCATTCATTCCCAATTGATTCAGTAGTGGATTGGTACAATAATATCCATCGGAGATTCGTATTGCATGATGTCCGATACGAAAGCTGCCACGCATACCAGCAAGAAACAGCGGAAAAAGAATAAGCAAAGAGCAAACAAATAAAAGAACATCTTTTTTCGATGATATTTTCCCTTCATAATCAGCTTCTAAGAATTTTTTCCGTAGTATGCTAAAAATTTTACATAAACCAATTGATGCAACAATGAATATGACAACATAAAACAAGTACACAGGGGATTCCAATGCCATACGGATAACAAATGTCGGTTGCTGCAAGTAACTCCAAATTGACGAATCTATATGCTTGAAAAAATAATCGAAATAAGGAATATCGGAACATGCGAGCAAAAGACAAATAGAATAAACTATTGACACATATACGGACACGGTTCTAATTACGTATTTATTTGCCTTAAAAAACAACGAAATCAGCAATATCACGGCGGGTATTGATAAGAAAATGCTTGAAGTCACCGTGTCGAAACGAAAACCATATACAAATGCAGGTAGAATTTGACCAAATGTTTCACCATCATAGTAATTTTCATTCACTAAAAACAAAATCAACCGGAAAAAAAAGAACATTGTTAGTGCAATAAGATGAACACTTACAAGGTATAATACTGTATTTTTTAATCTTGTCATAAAAATTTTATTTATTAGAATCTTTTTGTTTTTGAAAAACCACCTGTTGCGCAGCTTGAATCATACAGCGGGCGTAATCGCGCATTTTCTCTGCTTTTTCTGATTGAAAAGTTGTCGTATTCTCCTTATTTTCAGAATTATACGAATACAAGCTTTCGCCACCGTCGTTTCTGCATACGTAATAATTCACGGAATCCACGCAACAATATGCATCGTCGGAAGAGAAGAATATCATAGGTCGTTTTTCTTTCAATAAATCGATACCAAATGTGTTGTTTATATACGGAAAACCCAGAATTCCCATTACTGTTGGGAATATGTCAATTTGTCCCGCCATATTGTGATTTACACGAGATGTTTCGTTTGTTGGGTCGAAAATGATAATTGGCACGTGGTGGTATGCCAAAGAAACATCATAGTCGTTGTTGCCTGCTCCGTGGTCGCCGACCAACGCAAAAATTGTGTTGTTGTACCATGGTTGCTGTTGTGCTTGTTCAAAGAACAGTTGCAACGCATAATCGGAATATTCAATTACTTGATAGCGCAAGTCAGGCTGTTTTGGCGTAAAATATTCGGGAACAATGTGGGGCGCATGGTTGCTTGCCGTTAGAAATGCGGCAAAAAATGGTTTCTTTTCTTGTGCGGCTTCAGTCAATTTTGGCACTGAAAAACGAAACATATAATCATCAACAACGCCCAAATTACTCCGTACTTCGTTTGAAGGGTAATCTTTTTCGGAATATACGAACTCCATATTGTTTGCTGACATATAGCCGCCAATATTGTCAAATTGTTCGTCGTGCGTGGTGAAGTAAAACGTGGAATATCCGTTTTGTTTCATCACCGTTGGCCACGATTCATAGGTGACAATGTCGCCCGTTTTGAATGGATGCTGGTTCATCAATGCGGGATAGGAAAACAAAGTGCCATACACGCCGTTCATCGTATGAATTCCTGCCGAATATCCGTTTGGGAAGTACAACGATTTAGAAATCAACGTATTCAAAAATGGCGTTAACGCAGTGTCGGCAACAAAATGCGATGCCATGCTTTCCATCATAATAACCACAACATTTTTTTTCTGAACAGTGTCGCCTTGCGGTACAAATCGGGCGATGGGCGAAATATATTGCAATGAATCGGTGGTAATGCCGAATTCTTCTCGAACGCGACGGAGAGCTGTTTCTTCGTCAATGAATTGAATTTTTTGCCGCGATTCCTTTGACATATTTGCGGTGGTACGAATCAGTACATACGTTGGATTTAATCCTAATTGGTTGAGAAACGGATCGTTACAAAAGTATGCCGTGCCAATTCGAACTGGTGACTTTTGTCCAAGCCGTCCTCGAATGCCCATTAAACATAATCCTATCAGTAAAACAAACGTAAGTGCTGCTGTGCCAATACGTAATCCCGACCAGTTTATGCTATCTTTCTGTGAATCTAAGAATCTGATTTTCAACCTTTTCGATAGCCAAGCAAATGAAAAGACCACAGCTACAAACACAAAGAAATATACAAAATATGTCGGCTCCGAACAGATCATTTTTAATACAAACGACGGTTCATCAAACCAATTCCACACAGAAGCGTTCACGTGTTTGAAAAATTGATTGAAATATGGAATATCGGCTGCCGAAATAAAGAAAGAGATGGCGTAAACCACACAGAGATACCAATATACGCCATTAAACAGGTGTTTGTTTGGTTTAAAAAATAGTGACACAAACAGCAGCAAAATAGGAATGAGGATAAGCACACACGCCATTAGATTGTCGAAACGCAAACCCCACAAAAATGCTTCGGCAATTACCGAAACGTCGGCAGTGGTTGTTCCTTCGATGAAAAATAATGCCAGTCGGAACAGAGAACCAAAAATCAGTGTAACACACTGAACACCAATCAAAAAAGCAATGTCTTGTAGTAATCTTTTCATTCTAATTCTGTTTTTCGTTATCCTCGTTTACGTGTGTCCGTCCTTCGTTTGTCAGTACCGAATCCCACGAGTATTTATACGATTCCGAAGCCAAGGAATTTGTTTCGTCAAAGTGATTCGATTCCACGTCAAAAATTCCACATAATAATTCATACATCAAGTCATTTGAAACACAGGCGTCAGCGTTCTTTTTTAGTGCGTTGAAACGTGTGCTGTGTTTTGCTTTGAATTCATCGGAAAGATACACAAAAAGTGGAATTCTCGTCATGCCAAAACCATTGAAGTTAGGCGAACGCAGTTTGTCGGGAATGCAGGCGTGGTCGGAGAAAAACACCATTGCCTGTAAATTCAATTTTTGCATAGCGTAGTCAAAAAATGAATGAAGTACCGAGTCGGTGTAATGAATGGAATTTTCGTAGTTTAGAGTCAAATCAACAACACCTGGCTCGCCCCAAACCGTTTTTTCACGAGGATAGCGGTTTATGAAATTCACGTGGTTCCCTTTCAGATGCAGCACCACAAAATTATTCTTTGTCGGGTCGATTTCATCCATAAATTCCAGCAGCGATTCATCGTATTGGACAGTGTTCAACTTTTGAACCGTCCATTTTGCCACTTCCGATGTGTTTGCCACCAGTGTGATTGGCGTGTCGGCGGCGCCAAGATGCCCTTGGTTGCTGTACCAATGCACGGTGTATCCCATTTTATGCGCTATGTCAACCACCGAACACGATTCATAGAATTCTTTATTGTTATACTGATTTTTCTCGGTTAAGGCGCGTTCAAGTGTTGGAACTGTTTGTACGCCACATGAATACGCATTGTCGAAGAACACAAAATGCTGTTCATCGTTTCTACATTCCCGAAGCCACGGTGTGGTGTTGTGTTCGCGGTTGGTAAACGCGCTCATATAGTCACGCGAAGCCGATTCGCCAATAACCATCAAAATTGTTGACGGAGCGGAATAATCTTCGCCGAGTTTCTTCACGTTGAGGTCTTGCAGACGCGTTTGGGCACATTTCACATATTTTTCATTGTTTCGGCAATATTCCGCCACAAGATGAAACAACTGCACAATTCCAATCCGAAAGAAAACGCCATTTGATTTTAGTAATAAATATAAGAAAACAGTTACTAAAACTAACGAAATCGAAATATTCCACCATTCAAGCGAAGTATTTTTCTCTGTTATGCAATTTGCGGAAACAAGCGCGAACACCAATACGCAGAATGCGAGCGCAACGGCAATAGTTTTCCATATTGGGAAGCCTTTCACGTATTCAATGACTTCGTTGTAGTGCGTTTCCTGCAAAATCTGCATTCCGTTCGCATCAAGACAGACTTTGTAAAGCAAAAAATAACTGATTTGGAATATTGGTGGAAGTATGAGTAAAAGTTCAACGAAAGCTAACATCACCGCTCCGATTATTCCGCTCCAGCCAACTACCAACGACGAAATTACGCCTAATATTCCCGTTACAAAAATGGCAAACACTATGTCGTATATATTGTTAATTTCAATGGATGATTTCTTTTTTGTAAGGAATTCGACCACTGGAAATGCCAACGCCCACAGCGCAAAAATTGTCCAAATTGGCATCATATTCAGGGCTGTTATATCTGCCTGCACAAGCCATAAAGCAACTGATACAGAAAGAGTTGTGTGTAAATAGCGAATGATTTGTTGCCGTTTTGTTTTCCACACCAACCCTTTGCTGCAACAAAAATATATAGCCAAAGAAACGCAATACATTGCAAGCCAGCAGATTAGGTATGGAAACACGTTTGCAAACATAGCTTCATTCAAAATATTTCAAAAAACAATTTGGCACGGGCGATTCAAAAATCAGCTGCTCGTGCGTTACGGGATGAACTATTACCAAGCGATTATTGTGGAGCATCAATCGTTTTTCGGGAGAGGTTTTCGCTCCATATTTTTTATCGCCGGCAATTGGCCAGCCGTGTTCCGACAAATGCACGCGAATCTGATTCTTTCGTCCCGTAAGTATCTGAACGTCAAGCATCGCCATATTTTTATTTTCGGCAACAACCTTAAAACGGGTAATCGCTAATTTTCCAATTTCCGTATTGCGGGTGGAATGGACAAACATTGCCGAATTTTCGGTGAGATACGAACGGATTTCTGCTTTTTTCGGATTGGGAATGACCTCTGTCACAGCAACATACCGTCGGTCTAAAATGTAATCATTCCAATTGTCACGCAACAAATGTTGGATGCCTTCGTCTTTGGCAAACATCAGTATTCCCGACGTGAATTGGTCAAGTCGGTGGCATACGAACGCATCGCCACGGGGATTTTTCCGCTTTACGTACTCCCGAACCAAATGCCACGCATTTTCCTCCTTTGCCGTGGGATGGTTCACCGACAGCAATCCCGACGGTTTCTCAATCACGACAAGCCACTTGTCTTCGTAAATGATATGCAGTTTCTTACTCGCCACGTTATTGGTTTGCTATGTTACGATAAAACTGTTCCACATCGTTCCACTTGTAATACGGCGCAATGTCGCTATGAATAGGTAAATCCACCTCTTTTTCGTTCAGCAGGAACTTCACCAAAACCACGTCGGATTTCTTCGACTTGTAAAATATGACTTGAAGATTTGCCCCCATAGGAATTATCTTGAAATCGCACCACACCGTGCTCAGATATTCAAAATCAGTGGTTTTGACATTGCAACCCTCCAACTGCATCAGGCAACAAAGCGGCAGCAATCCCGTATCGTGACCGAAACGAAGCGTGGCATTCACACCGTTACCGTCCAACGCCTTGTCGGCTTCGTCAAGAAAATTCGTCAACAAATTTTTGGCGAACAACATTCCCCTGTTCCGTGTCAACGGGCAATTGCCGTAGGCACCATACCACCACGCATTTTGCACCAGCCAGCAGCCATACAATTCGTCGGCGGTAAACACGTCATCAAAATCAAAGTCCAAATCGTCGATTCCCTGCATTGTGCCATTTACTTCGTGAAGTTTCCGCATAAATTCAACAGCATTGATATGTTGAGCAACATACATAGAATCAGAGAATAACGATTTCATCATCCGTTCAGGGTGTACATATTTTTCGTGAAAAGCCGAATACGGATTCGACCAAAGCGTATCGTCCATCACACGGCAGATAGTGTCCCACGAATCGTTGCAAATGAAATACATCAGCCGTTTGCTCGATTCGGCGGTAATGTTCACATCGGGTCGCATTGCCTTCAGCTGCGAGCAAAAAGCATCCATACTCATAATGCATCGTTGCGAGGTAGAAATGCTCACGTCAATTTGGGATTTTCCCTGAAAAATCTCAGGATAATTTTTCACCATACGTTCGGCAATGCCAGCGTGTTGTTTCCGTCCCGTCTGCGTTAAATCGCCTGCGCGGAGATATGCGTCGTCATACAGGCGATATGCCCTGTCGGCAACCGATTTGCCAAAATCCGTCAATACACCGGCAGAATCCGCCTTTTTGAACAAATCGTTAAAATATTTGTAATCGTCGGCACTCCAATGATATCGCGACCCATGCCGTCCGTAATGACTGATATACACTGGTTTATACCCTTTGGGAGCAGGAGTGTATTTTTCCGTTGGCTCTTGATATGCAAAGTGATTGTCGCCCATTTTGTTGTGGTCGGCATACAATTCTTCCTTAACGGATTGCGCCGAAGCCGCAAAGGCAATGAAAATCGAAAGTAAAAGGGTTAGTTTTTTCATACAAATCATCTTAAAATTCCACAAATACCGGACAATGGTCAGAGAAATTCAGTTCTGGCT
>JAEEGL013675933.1_pt1 | contig 12716 bp, 10 predicted proteins | sample 9134231 | NCBI WGS metagenome assembly JAEEGL01 (sample SAMN16246548, study PRJNA631951) | gut metagenome | biome: gut microbiome; feature: rumen; material: fiber-attached | host: Bos | place: Iran: Karaj | collected 2018-10 | reverse complement strand
AGTCGGAGCCGGAATAGATCTCGTCGAGAGAAGAAATAACGACTTCTTTCGGGAGAGCGGCTTTGCTCTTTTCGGACATATAAGGATCGTAACCGAGCACTTTCAAACCGAGGGCGAGGCAGGATTTCGCAACCAAAACGCCGATGGCCCCGAGGCCTACGATACCGATAGTCTTACCGGAAATTTCGGTTCCGGCAAAGTTACCCTTTCCCTTTTCCGCCTGTTTGGCTACGTCGTCGCCGGAAAGAGTGTTGACCCATTTGTTTCCGCCGATGATATCGCGGGAAGAAAGCAGCATAGCGCAAAGCACGAGTTCTTTAACGGCGTTAGCGTTGGCGCCGGGCGTGTTAAAGACGACGACGCCCTTTTCTGCCATCTTTTCGCAGGGAATGTTATTGACGCCGGCGCCGGCGCGGGCGATAGCGACCAAATTTTCTCCGACCTGATATTCGTCCATTTTCGCGCTACGGACCAAGATGCCGTCCGGGTTTTCGCAAGCGTCGACACAGGTATACTTTTCGTCAAATTGATCGGCGATCACAGGACTGATTTTGTTTAACTTCAAAATATTATACATGATTTTTACCTTCGTACTGCTTTTTGATTATTTGTTTTCCATCTCGAATTTCTTCATGAATTCGATAAGCGTTTTGACGCCTTCGACAGGCATGGCGTTATAAATGCTGGCGCGCATACCTCCGACGAGACGATGCCCTTTCAAGGAAACGAGACCGTTTGCCGTGGCTTCTTTGACGAATTTGGCGTCCAGATCGGGATCGCCGGTCACGAAAGGCACGTTCATGATGGAACGATCAGCCTTGTTGACGTTGTTCTTGTAGAGGCTCGAGTTGTCGATAAAGTCGTACAGAAGTCCGGCTTTATAGACGTTTTGCTTTTGAATGGCTTCTACGCCGCCGAACTTTTTCAACCATTTAAAGACCAGACCCGCCATATAGATAGAGAAGCACGGCGGAGTGTTATAGAGGCTGTTGTTGTCCGCTTGCGTCTTATACTTAAGCATAGTCGGGCAGAAAGGAAGCGGTTCGCCGTTATCGACGAGATCTTTCTTGACGATGACAACGGTCAATCCTGCGGGAGCGATGTTCTTTTGCGCTCCGGCGTAGATCAGTTGAAAACGGTTAACGTCGATGGCTTCGCCGAGGATGTTACTGCTCATATCGCAGACGAGATTATTTACTTTCGGGAACTTGGTGTAGTGCGTTCCGAAAATGGTGTTATTGGTGGTGATATGCACGTAGTCGGTATTCGCTCTGTATTCGAGTTTATCGACGTCCGGGATATACGTATAAGTAGCTTCTTTACTGGAAGCGAGACAAGCGATATCGCCGTACTTCTGCGCTTCTTTATAAGCCTTGTTGGCGAAGTTGCCCGTGACGATATAGTCGGCCTTTTTACCGTTCTTTTCGGTAAGCAGATTGAGGGGCACGGCTTCGAACTGCTGTGAAGCGCCGCCCTGAACGAACAGAACGTAGTAGCTGTCGTCGATCTTCATGAGATCGCGAAGATCGGCAAGAGCTTCGTTATGGATCTCGTCGAACCACTTGCTGCGGTGCGACATTTCGGTAACGCTCATACCGCTACCTTTGTAATCCAGGAAGTCTTTTTGCGCTTCGAGTTTAGCCTCTTCGGGGAGCATGGACGGACCCGCGCTGAAATTATAAACTTTCATTTACTTTATCTCCTTTCCGGTCAAAGACCGATTATCGTTTTCCGGACTCAAGTATAACAAAATAAAAAATTCAAGTCAAACGTATTATTCTATAATACGGTAAAAAAATCGTCAAAAAAATCATTACGGTAAAAAAACGGAAAAATATCGATGGTGAAAAACGTTTCAATCGAAAACGGACGTCAATTCTTTCAGTGTTTTCGCTGCGAAAGCCTTTTCTTTTATCGCCTTGCTTCCGCGCATTCCGTAGACGTAACAGGCGATCTGCTTTTTCATGACGTTCATTACCGTGTTTTCGGGAAGGAAGGTCGTAAGACGACCGATATGAAATAAAACGGCTTCTTTCACGTTAAAGTCGTAATCGTTTTCTTTAACAGCGGAAAAGACGTACGGTCTACCCATCGCGCCCCGGGCGATCATTACGTAATCGACGCCCGTTTCTTTCATCTTAAGATAGCTTTCTCTGTCCGTCACGTCGCCGTTTCCGCAGGTAGGAACGGTCAATCTTTCTTTGACGCGAGCTATGGCGTCGTAGTCGGCTTTCCCGGCGTAAAGCTGCTCTTTCGTCCTGCCGTGAACGGTGATCATATCGGCGCCGCCCTCTTGCGCGGCCAACGCGCATTCCGTCGCGTTATTCAATCCGTCGATACCCAAACGCATTTTTACGGTTACCGTTTTTTGAGAATTTTGTTTAACGGCGCGAACGATCTTTTCGATCAGTTCCGGCGAACGCATCAAAGAACTGCCTTCTCCGTTGGAGGTTATTTTTTTGACCGGACAGCCCATATTGATATCGATAAGAGGGAATTTATTGATTTGATCATACCGTACGACCTCGGCGAAAATATCCGGTTCGCTTCCGAAAAGTTGAACCCCGGTAAATTTCTCCTCAGGGTCGGTATGTAATAAAGAAGCCGTGTTTTCGTTGCCGTAAAAAAGGCCCTTTGCGCTCACCATTTCCGTATAACAAAGACCGGCGCCGTACCGAAAGCAAAGCGTGCGCATACCGGCGTCGCTATAGCCGGCGATAGGCGCTAAAATAAGGTCGCTACCGTTATACGTTATCATGCTTTACAGTCCTTTTTCCTTGGCTTCTTCGTACAGCTTTTCCTGATCGTCTACGGAAAGATCTTCCACGTTCTTTCCCTGTTCTTTTGCCGCCGCGATCATATAGTTAAAGCGCCGTAAAAACTTATCCGTCGTCCCGGTAAGCGCGACTTCCGGGTCAATGCCGTTCATACGCAGGACGTTGACCACGCTGAAAAGGATATCTCCGCCCTCTTTTTCTTTATCCGTCCCTTCGGCCATGCGGAATTCGGTAAGTTCTTCTTCTATTTTTTGTTCGGCGTCTTCGACGCAAGCGAATTCAAACCCCGTTTTTTTGACGATTTTTTGCACCTTATTGGCTCTTTGAAGCGCGGTAAAGGTCTTCGGAACGCTGGCAAGTTTATCTTCTATGGACGTATAATGCTTTTCTTTTGCTTTGGCTTTCTCCCAAAAAGCAAGGGCTTCGTCGCCGTTTTTCGCCTTATCCTTGCCGAAAATATGAGTGTGCCGTCCGACAAGTTTTTTACAAAGTCCGTTGATCACGTCGTCAACGGTAAAGCCGCCCGCTTCGGCGCGCATTACGGCGCAAAAAACGCCCTGCAAAAGGACGTCGCCGCACTCCTCGCACATTTTTTCATCATCGTTGAGATCGATAGCCTCCGTCAATTCGTAGGCTTCTTCTATGATATTCGTCCGGATGGAAGACGGCGTTTGTTCTCTGTCCCACGGACAACCGTCCGGCGCGCGCAGGCACTCGATGATCTCAATAAGGTCGGAAAAAGTAAATTTTTCTTGCGAAATAAAATCTTTCATTTGCGGTTTATCCCCCGTTGATCTTTTTATCCAATCTCACGAGCAAACCGGACAGCGGCATCGCCTGCCATTCTTCCCGCGAAAAAACTTGCGTAACGAAGACTGCCGCGAGGTAGACGAGTCCCGCAAGGATCCCGACCGCGACGACGGTCGCGACCGAAGTCATCCATCCGTTTGCCATAAAGATCGGCAATCCCATTATAACACCGCAAAGCGTGATTAAGCTAACGTTTTTGACCAATCTTTTTTCCAACCTCGTAAAATTCACAAAATATCCGAATATTACCACCCCGGCAAGCACGTTTCCGCAAACGGCGGCGATCGCCGCGCCTACGATACCGAACAGAGGAGTCAATATCAGGGTCAGGAGTAATTTAACGAGCATCGCCGCGCTCATGATCACGGCGGGCGCCTTGATCCTGTTCAGCCCTTGCAGCATCGCCGAATATATCTGAAAAACACTTAATCCCAGGACGCTGACGGCATTGATCCGAAGAAGAAGCGCGCCGCGCATCAGGCGTTCTTGTCCCACTCCGGAAAAAAAGAGTCCGAGTACGCTTTCCGGAGCGATCAGATATAATATCACGAAGGGTATACCGAGGAAAAAAGTCAGTTTGACCGAGGTATCGCATTTTTTTAAGATCATATCCACGTCGCCCTTTTCGCGACTTTCCACCATTTGCGGCGTGACGGCGACGCCTAAGGAGATACAGATCATCACAGGCAAATTAATAAGCGGCGCGACCATCCCCGTCCACACCCCGTATTCGGCCGTAGCGTCGGACGTTTTCCCGAGCAGGTTGACGATCAAAAGACTGTCGATAAACTGCGACAGCGGCAGGATCATTCCGCAAAGAATAAGCGGAAGCATGGTCTTACCCAGTTTTTTCAGATGCGGCCTCTCTTCTCGCAAACGAACGCGCGGAACCTTACCGTGTTTTACGCCGAAAATGATCGACATAATGGCGAGAGTGACCAGTTCGCTCGCGGTAACGCCGGTCAACGCGCCCAAAACGGCATAAGAGAGCCCGTATGGTAAAAGGATATACGACAGCGTCAATCCAACGCCCATTTTTACGAGCCCTTCCGTGATTTGACTGAGCGACGACGGCATTAGGTTATTATGGCCGGTGAACCATCCGCGAAAGGCGCTCACGAGCGTCACGATCAAAACGGCGGGCGATATGGCCAGATATCCCAAAAACGCATCTCTCGATTGCAGGTAAGAAACAGGATAAGCCAAAGCGGCGAGTAATAAACTCCCCGTAAGGCCGATGAGCAGGCTCAGTTTCAACGCGGCGGAAAAAAACTTTCTTGCCTCTTCCTCTTCCCCTCTTGCGACAAGTTCGCTGACGGAAATGGAAACAGCGGTCGGTACCGAGCCGCCGGAGAGAGTCAACAGCAGCGCGAAAACGGGATAGACGAACTGATATAATCCCATTCCTTCGGCGCCGAGCAAGTTTGCAAGCGGAATGCGATAAGCCGCCCCGAGGACCTTAGCGAAGACGACGGCCGCGGCGAGCGCGCCGGCGCCGGACAAGTATCCCTTTTTCTTTTTCATTCCGCCTGAACGGACAAAAAGTCGGCCGCGATCTCAAGATGACGCACGATCGAATCGGGCATACTCATCGTCGTTTTCGACGCCATCAGTATTCCTCCGATCACGTCGCCGTGCAAAACGATGGGCGCAACGGCGACTTCTTTTACGCTGTGATCGGGCAAAAAAGCCTCCGCGTCCGAAGAACGGAAGTATCCGCTCTTACGTTCTTCCAATGTCTTTTCCAAACGATGCGATATCTTTCTGTCCCGAAAGTATTCTCTGTCCGTCGCCGACGTAATAAAAACGGACGTATCGCATACGGCGCAGTTATAGCCCGTATGCCTGTACAACAAATTCGCGTACTCCTTGCAAAAATCGCTCATGTTTTTTACTTGAGAATATTTTTTTAAAACAAGTTCGTCCTCGCCGGAAACGAACACCTCTATCTCCTCGCCCTCTTTCAAGCGCATGGTACGACGTATCTCTTTGGGAATGACCACCCGTCCGAGTTCGTCTATCCTTCTGACAATTCCCGTTTTCATAAATTCACCTCTTGTTTTTAGCGTGCGAACTTATGCGAGAATTATACCGCGCCTACAAAAACAGAACGGTCAAAACGGTTGACAGCGCAAGCGCGCCGCACAGCGGGATCTTGTACTTTTTGTCGATCAATAAATATCTGCCGGCAACAACGAAAAACAAAACGTAAAATACGGCGGCAACGCCAAGTCCCGACACTTCCATTCGAGCTCCGGGCCAGGACGATATGACGGAAGAAAATAAACGGACCGCGATAATGGGATACTTTATTGCATAAAAGAGTATACCGAAACCGCCGTACAGAAGAGATAAAGCGACCGCAACGAAGATCAGCGGAAAAACGACTGAAAGAACGGGCAAAACAAGCAGATTACCTACGGCGGCGTAGGGCGTAAAGACGCCGAAAGAAGAAAAAGAAAGCGGAAGAGTAAAAACGTTGGCCGAGACGGTAACGCACAAAAGCCCGTACGGATACATAAGAAGACGCTTCGCAGCGCCGTACGGCATTTTTGCCACGACCGAATAAAGAGGTCTGTAAAACAGAACGATCCCCGCCACCGAACCGGCGCTCATTAAAAAACCGATATCGAACAGTTCTTTCGGGTCGGTCAACACGATCAAAAAGACTGCCGCGGACAACGTAACGAGGCTGTCATTCTTTCTTGCGACGATCGTGGAAAACTCGTAAATAAAGAACATGATCACGGCGCGTTTGATACCGGCGGGAAAACCTGTCAAAACGCCGTACAATAAAAGAATGGTAATAGTGACAATCAATCTCGGAACGGGAAGCACCCGACACTTTTTGAGAAGATAAGAAACGATCGCCGCCAAAAAACCGATATGCAATCCGCTGACGGCGAAAACGTGAGCAAGCCCCGCCCCTGCCGTCTCTTCCGCCGTCTCGGATGAAAGCATACTTTTATCTCCGAAAACAAGGCTCATACATATCGCCGCGTCTTCCTTGTCCATATACCGAAGCATGACAGCGCGACTTTTGATACGAATTTTTTGAAAGAAAGAAGGATCGCTGCCCGTCACGGATATCGTTTCCGCCTTAGCGGTATAAGATATTCCTTTCGTAAAAAGATACCGCTCGCGCGAATCCGCGTACGAAAATCCGACGGGCGTCAGCGTCCCGCGAAAGGACACCAGGTCGCCCTCTTTTAAATCGTTTTTACAGGACAAAGATATCCTTCCGATCCCCTTACCCGAAAGAACAACGTTATCGTTCCTTTCGTTGACTTGTTCTACCCGCAAAGAAAGGGTTTGTTCTCCGGACAGCTTCGGCCGGGAGATCACGATCGAAGTCACGAATACGGATACGCCCAAAGAAAACGTAAAAAAGAGTAAAAGAACGATCGTTCTTCTCTTTTTTAAGAGAAGAGACAACAAAATACCGACCGCAAAAGAGACGATCGGTATCAATACGGACAATAAGATGCTACCGTAAATCAATCCGCCTATGGCTACGCCGGCGCAAAGCGCAACGGACATGAACGTCATAAGACGGAAATTCAGCGCGCGCTTCATCGATTTATCTGCCGGGCAAGAAATGGTCTTTGTAGGCTTTCATGCAGGAATTAATGACTTCCAGCGCTTCTTTTTTGGAACAGATGCTGACGTTCGCCGTTTTCTTTCCTTCCAGTTCTTTATATACGGTAAAGAAGTGGCAGATCTCCTGCATGATGTGCGCGGGAAGTTGTTCAATGTCGGTATAACAGTTATAGCTCGGTTCTTTAAAAGGAATGGCGATGATCTTTTCGTCGTTATACCCTTCGTCGGTCATACGGATCATACCGATGGGATAGCAACGGCAGATCGCCATCGGTTTGATCTCTTCCGAACACAGAACGAGAACGTCGAGCGGGTCCTTATCGTCGCTGAGCGTACGAGGAATAAATCCGTAGTTGGCCGGATAGTGAGTTGACGTGTACAAAACGCGGTCAAGGATGAGCAATCCGCTCGCCTTGTCCAATTCGTACTTGTTTTTACTGCCTTTCGATATCTCGATAACGGTAATAAAGTCTTCCGTTCTGATACGATCTTCGGCAATGTCGTGCCAAACGTTCATTTTAAGTACCTCCCTGAATTACATATAGAATATAAACGCCGCAACGCAGATCTGCGCGGCATAGTACAAGCTGTGATTGATAACGCAAAGCAGTTTGTCGTTCGGTCTCCCGCCGAAATACATTTGCGTTAAAAATACGTCGGACAGGAAAAACAGGATCATACCGACGGAGAACACGGGCATATACGGATTCTCTTTTCCGTACAACGCCCATCCGGCAATACTGATAGCGCTCATAAAGATGAGTAAAAAGCCGTAAATAACGGAATGAACGGTAAACTTTCCGAACCTTAGCCCCATCAGTTTTTCTCCGCCGAAGACGATAGCGAACGCAACGACGGCCGCCACCGCAACGCAGATGCCGATCACCGCAAGGCTGAGCACGGCGGAAGTAAGATACATAAGGATCGCGACGAAGAACATAATGTGTCCGAGGCCGAAAGCGACCATACCGCCGGTCAAATAAACGCCTTCTTCGCTCTTCTTTTGATAAACGACTTTAAGATCAAGTACAAGATCTCCTATCATACCGAAGATCTGTCCGCCGATAATAAACAATGCGCCGGCGGAAAACTTTTGCATTGTCAATACGGCGGTAAAACCGATAGCGATAAAGCCGAGAGAAGCGACCGTTTTAATAAGAGTACCGATAACGCCGTTTACGTAGGACTTATCGGCATACGCCACTCTGTACCCCATAAAAAGAACGGCGAGTACGGCGGCAACAACAATAGAAGCAACCATTTCCAAAAAAATCTCCTGATTAATATCCGAATATATTTATCATAGCATTATATTTTTTATTTGTAAAGAGCAAATCCTCGTCTGCGATCTTTAGTAATAAACATTTGTTCCGTAAAAAGCGTCCACGCCGATCGTCGCTCCGGCGGGGATATTAATATCGAAAAGATTCGTACAATTCATAAACGCATAATTTCCTATCGTAACGATGGTATCCGGCAAGACGACCTCCGTGATCGCTTCGTTATCCATAAAAGCGGACTCTCCGATCCCCGTAACGGCTTTCGTCCCGTGAACGCCGTCGTTATACGTAGACGCGACGGTCACGACGGCGTCCGAACCCGTATACTCTCTCACGTAATAAGAATCGCTTACGTTGTCATAAAAGAACGCAAATCCGACCGGAGTCTGCGGAAGAACATCGTGACAACGGGTGCATTCTCCATTTTCATAATTATGACCCAGAGCCTCGACGGGCTTCGTCTCCGTTCCTCCGCACTCGGAGCACGTTCTGGTTTTCTCTCCCGCTTCCGTACAAGTCGGCTCGGTCGTCACGACCCAATCCCCGTAGCTGTGTCCCGTTGGGTCTATATCTTCCGTAACGACGTCTCCGCATATATCGCAGGTTTTCGTCCGTTTACCCTTTTCCGTACAGGTTGGTTCATCCGTCACCGTCCAATTGCCGTAACTGTGACCCGTCGCGAGAAGAGTTATCTTTTCTTCTTCTCCGCACGCATCGCACGTACGACATTTTTCTCCGTTATCCGTGCAGGATCTCGGTTTGGTCGTCGTCCACTCTCCGAAATTATGTCCGGTGGCGGGAATGATCGTTTCGTCCGTTTTTTCGTCGCATCGTATACAAAATCTTGCTTTCGATCCATTATTTGTGCAAGTCGCCCTTTGTTCTATAGTGTATTCATCCGAAAATTCATGGCCTAAAGCGTCGATCGTTCTTTCATCTTCGCATTGACAATAAGAACAGGTTCTTACCTCTTTTCCGCTCGATTCGCATTTTGCCGCCTCCATAATGACCCATTCTCCGTAAGAGTGATCGATAGTTGCGATCGGAGTAACGTCCGTTGTTTCTAAGCAGCGCGTACAATGACGGGATTTTGATCCGCACTCCGTACAGGTGGGGTCTTTATCGACCGTCCACTCTTCGGAAAAATCATGTCCGAAAGCAGAAACAATCCTTTCTTCAAAGGCGTCGCAATCCAAACAACGTCTTTCTTCTTTGCCTTCGTCAACGCAAGTCGGCAAAACGGAAACAGCCCACGTCCCGAACGTATGAGCAACGTAAGCGATCTCTTCTTCGTCCGCTCTTTCTTCACAGCGGATGCAATGATGAGATCGACTGCCGAGCGTATGACAAGTAGGAGGGACGTCCGTCGTCCATTCATCCGAAAACTCGTGGCCGAATGCGGAGACGACCTCCGTTTGTTTCTTTCCGCAACCGATACAAGCGCACTCTCTCGATCCGTTCTCGGTACAAGTGGCTTCTTCTATCGTTTTCCACTCGCCGAAACGGTGACCGAGCGGAGGCAAAGAAGTTACGTCGCACTTTATATTGCACCGTTCGCAGCGGTGCGTCATCGTGCCGGACTTTTCGCAGGTAGGGACCACGTCCACCGTCCAAACGGAAGAATAATTATGACCGAGGGCGGAAAGGATCGTTTTCTTTTCGTCGCCGCACTCGGAACAAATTTCGACAACGTAACCGTCTTTTTCACAAGTAGCGATCTTTTCGGAAACGACAGAATAAGAATGCGCGGAAGGATCGATCGAACCCTCTTCGACAGTCTCTTCCTTACCGCAAACCAAACATACCCGATACGTCCTTTCGGGTAAAGAACAGGTCGCGACCTGCTTGATCAGTTCCGAAAATGAATGACCAAGCGCGCGAATGGTCTGCGACATCGTTTGAGAACAAAAGCCGCACTTGCAAGTCAGCTTGCCTTCTTCGGCGCAAGTCGGCTTATTATCCATCTCCCACGCGCCGAACACGTGATTACAATCGGAATTATTTTGACCGGACGCCGCAGAGTCCTCGGTATTCACGGAGCCACAAGAAACAAGACCGCCGAAAAGCACGACGATCACGGGGATCAACCAATAAAACTTCTTTATCATTTGTAAAAAATATCCTTTCGCCGACGAATAAATCGTCGGCGCTGAAAAAAGTCAAGTTTTGCCTTGACTTTTCATTGCTTTATTTTTTCGTCAATTTCCAAACGGCAACGCCGTGCGGATCAAGTGTTGCGCAGAGTTTGCGCGCTTCTTGCTTTTCTCCCGTCCAAAGATCTTCCGCTACGTATTCCTCGGCTGTATAGCCTTTTACGTATTCTTCCGCAAGAAGGGCTTTAAGATCATAAGAGTACTTCTTCTTCATCTTGCCTTTATTGAATATGCACAAAGCGATGCCGCCGTCCGCAAGAGGACGAACGAGTACGTCCACAGAGCCTTTTACGACACGTTTTGCCTGTTTGCCGAGCGCGTCCTGATCGATAGCGATGACCTTTTTGTTCGTCAATATATCCAGGTGCTCTTTTTTCATATTGACGATATCGTTACCCATAAGCAGAGGCGCCGCCATCATGCACCACAACGTGAAATGCGACTTGTTTTCCGCAAGGGTCAGTTTACCGTTGCCGACTTCGAGCATATCGGGATCGTTCCAATGTCCGGGAGAAGCGTACTTATATAAGGTAACGTTTTTTTCATAGATCTGACGGATCCGGAACCAGTACCAGATGATATCGCCGGTGGTACGCCAAAGGTTAGCGCATTTATCGCCCCACTCCCACGGTTTATTGCGACCCCATTCGCACAAAGAATACGCGATCGGCTTACCCCCTACCTTCTCGGCGGCTTCGGTCAAAGCGTTGCTCATGCACATATAGTTAAGAACGGCGCTGTCGGCGCGATTGAAAATGGGGTTGAAAATACGAATGATATTTTCGCCTTTTTTCAGTTTGGTCACAAATCGATACGGAGCCTGACTGCAAGGACGATGCATCTTCGGCGATTCGATCAAAACGGGATCGTCTTTATTCACGACGACGGCCGCCATGACGGTATGGAGCATTCCGGTCGAACGATAACGGAAACGAGGATTGACGGTCAGAACGTATTCGCCCTCTTCATCGGCGACAAAGCGGAATGTCGCTTCGCCTTTTCCGCCGTCCAGTCCTTTGATATAGCGAGCCTTCTTTCCCGCTCCGGTAAGAGAACCGATATTATAATTACAGGATCCGAAAACACATTTTGCGGTACCCGAAAGAGCCGCCTTTTCGGCTCCGATAACTATTTCTTCATCCGTCCCCTTTTTACAAAAAGAAACGCTGAAGATATAGGGTGCCTTCTTGGTATACACTCTGTGATAGCAGTAGTCGTACTTCAAATATTCTATGCCCCAGGTAGCGAACTGAAGCGCATCGTTATATTCGTTACCGAGGCTTGCCGGCAGACTTTGGCAAGTCTGGATGCCGTTGCTGGAATAGATGCCGACTTTAAATCCGAGTTTGTTACATTCGGAAACGAAATGCTTCATGCCCTTGGGAAAACGTACCATATCGGCATCCAGCTTGCCGAGGCGATCACGGCTGTTCGCTTCCCAATAGTCGTCGAGATTCAGATAGGTATATCCGGCGTCGAAAAGTCCGCTTTCTTTAATGGCTTTTGCCATTTCGAGAAGCATTTTTTCATTGATGTCCTGTTTAAAATAGTTCCAGGAGTTCCATCCCATGGGAGGGGTTGGACAACAGCCGTTCTCAAACGGTTCCGTTCTGTAAAAACGAGTAACGCTTTTATCTTTTTGAAGACTGTTTTTTACTGCGCAAGCGGGACATTTCGGCATGGTTCTCTCTCCTTAGGTTTTTTCTCATTATCGCATATCGAACGCAAAATTGCAACGGTTTAAACTATTAATGTTCCTTATTGACAAAAAAAATATTTGATTTATAATAAAGTATTATAGATAATTTCGGAGGTAACGAAAATGTTGCTCGGGGGAATCAATTTTACCGTTCTCGATTGGAACGAAGACGTACTGTCCTGGATCGTTCGTATCCTGATCGCCGCGCTTTGCGGATTCTTGATCGGTTTCGAAAGAAAGTCCAGATCAAAAGAAGCGGGCATCCGTACCCACGCCATCGTGTGTATGGCTTCGGCTCTGATGATCATCGTTTCCAAATACGCTTTTTCCGATATCGGCTTGGGTGTCGACAGTAAAGGGGCGGACCCGGCGCGTATCGCGGCGCAAGTCGTCAGCT
>JAEEGL012838956.1_pt1 | contig 12716 bp, 6 predicted proteins | sample 9134231 | NCBI WGS metagenome assembly JAEEGL01 (sample SAMN16246548, study PRJNA631951) | gut metagenome | biome: gut microbiome; feature: rumen; material: fiber-attached | host: Bos | place: Iran: Karaj | collected 2018-10 | reverse complement strand
TCAAAGTAACAACCATGTTTTTCAACTTGTGCAAGAACCACTTATCTATCTTGGTAAGGTCGTAAATCTGGTCTATGGAATAGCCTTCCTGCAGCGCTTTGGCCAAAACGAAGATTCGTTTGTCGGTGGGTTCGCGCAGAGCTTCGTCCACATTCTCCACCTCAAGTTCCTTGTTGCCCACGAAACCATGCGCCCCCTGCCCGATCATCCTCAGACCCTTCTGAAGTGCCTCCTCGAAACTGCGGCCAATGGCCATCACCTCTCCTACACTCTTCATGCTGGAGCCAATCTTGCGCGACACGCCGTGGAATTTACCCAAATCCCAGCGGGGAATCTTGCAGACGATATAGTCTATGGCCGGCTCGAAGAAAGCGGGCGTAGTCTTGGTCACGGAATTCTTGAGCTCGTGGAGGCCGTAGCCCAAGCCGAGCTTTGCGGCCACGAAGGCCAGCGGATAGCCCGTTGCCTTGGACGCCAATGCCGATGAACGGCTGAGGCGGGCGTTGAGCTCGATCACACGATAGTCATCGCTCCCCGGATCGTAGGCGTACTGCACGTTGCACTCGCCCACTATGCCGATATGCCGCACGATCTTGATTGCCAGCTCGCGCAGCAGGTTGATGTCGTGGTTGTCCAGCGTCTGACAAGGCGCCACCACTATGCTTTCGCCCGTATGGATGCCCAGCGGGTCGAAATTCTCCATGTTGCAGACCGCGATGCAGTTGTCGTAGCGGTCGCGCACCACCTCGAACTCGATCTCCTTCCAGCCCTTGAGAGACTTTTCGACAAGCACCTGAGGCGAATAGGAGAATGATTTCTCGGCAAGTTCCTTGAGCTGCTCCTCGTTGTCGCAGAAGCCGCTGCCCAGGCCGCCCAGCGCGTATGCAGCGCGCAGAATCACCGGATAACCAAGCTCGCGCGCGGCCGCCGCCGCCTCTTCAACGCTGTTGACAGCGGAAGAACGGATAATCTTGATGCCGATCTCCTCCATCCTCTCCACGAACGCCTCGCGGTCTTCTGTGTCGATGATGCTCTGCACCGGAGTGCCGAGCACCTGTACGCCGTATTTCTCAAGGATGCCGCCGCGGTAGAGCGCCACGCCGCAGTTGAGGGCGGTCTGGCCGCCGAAACTGAGCAGTATGCCGTCGGGCCGCTCGCGCTCGATCACCTTCTCCACGAAGAAGGGCGTCACGGGGAGGAAATAAACCTTGTCCGCAATACCTTCCGAGGTCTGCACGGTGGCGATATTGGGATTGATCAGGACGGTCTCGATGCCCTCTTCGCGCATCGCCTTGAGCGCCTGGCTGCCACTGTAGTCAAACTCCCCCGCCTGCCCTATCTTGAGGGCGCCGGAGCCGAGAACCAATACTTTCTTGATGTTTGTTTTCATGGCAGTCTAGAGCATAGCGACGAATTTATTGAAAAGGAACTGGGTGTCCAGCGGTCCGCTGGATGCCTCGGGATGGAACTGCACCGAGAAGAAAGGCTTGCTCTTGTGATGGATCCCCTCGTTGGTGCCGTCGTTGAGATTTACGAACCAGGGCTCCCAGTCGGCGCCAAGAGTGGAATCGTCCACTGCAAAGCCGTGATTCTGGGAGGTGATGAAGCAGCGCTCAGTGGCGACCATCTGCACCGGCTGATTGTGCCCGCGATGGCCGTATTTGAGCTTATATGTCTTGGCACCTGCCGCCTTGGCCAGCAGCTGGTTGCCCATGCAGATGCCGAATATCGGGCGTCCCAACTCCATCGAGCGGCGGATATGCTCCACCGTCTCGCCGCAGAAATCGGGATTGCCGGGGCCGTTGGAGATGAACAGGCCGTCCCAGTCGGCAGTAGCGGGATCGGCGTTGAAATCGTAGTTCCAAGGCACTCTGACCAGTTCCACGCCCGTTGCGAGCAGGCAGCGGATAATGTTGTGCTTGATGCCGCAGTCCACCACTACCACCTTCTTCCCCGCTCCCTTGCGGTAGAAGATCGGCTCTGTGCAGGAGACCTCCGCTATCAGGTTGCGACGGTTGGGATCGTCCAGAGTCTTGAGCGGTTCGTCACCCTCCATCACTATCTGGCCCAGCATTGAGCCGCCGTCGCGCAGTTTCTGCGTCAGCGCCCTGGTGTCCACGCCCCAGATGCCGGGGATATTCTCCTTGCGGAGCCATTCGTCCAGGCTCATCGCAGCGCTCCAGTGGCTGAAATCGACCGACAGATCGCCGATAATCAAGCCGCGGACGTGTATAGACTCCGACTCAAAACCACGGATGGTGCCGTCTTCGTCGCGCTCCATAGCGGGCACGCCGTAGTTGCCTATCAGCGGATAAGTCACGCACAGGATTTGTCCCTGAAACGAGGGATCGGTGAGGGTTTCGGTGTAACCCACCATCGCGGTAGAAAAAACGGTCTCGCCGGATGCCTGGCGCTGGGCGCCGAATGCATACCCGTCGAAGACCGTTCCGTCTTCCAAAATTAAAGAGGCGTTTCTATAATTCGTCATTTTACATTGAATGCGATTCTTAATTCGTCGATTTCCTTGTCGGTAATAGGCCTTAGTTCGCCTATCGCAGAGGCCATCACCAGCGAATGGGCGCTGAATTCCGCAACCTCCAGATAGTCGAAGGTCTGCATCAGGGCATCGCCGGTAACTATGAAGCAGTCGTTATCGACCATGATGGCGCGGTTCTTAGAAAGGATGTCGGCCACCTTGTCGGGATTCTCATAATGCTCGTTGAAGCTCAGGCGCGGCACGTCCTTGAGGAAAATCCAGCTCTCCGGGATGGTGCGCACGTCAAACTTCTTGCCCGACACCGCGAAAGCCATCAGGTTGGGCGTCTGGGTGGTTATTATCGAGTTGATATGGGGATTCTTCTGATAGATGCGCTGATGCAGCGCCACGCTGCGGCTGGGAATCTTGCCCACCTCGGCCATGCCGTCGCGCACCTGCACTATGTCCTCGCGCTGCATGTCCCAGCGGGGTTTGCCGGTGGCGGTGATAAGAAAGTCGTTACCTCTCCAGCGCATGGAGACGGTACCGTAGGTCGAAATCATCAGACCCTGGTCGCAGGAGCGGTGGATCATCTCCACCATCTGGCCGCGCATGTCACGCTCGTCGCTGGGGTGCTGCACATCCATAAAGTGCATTATGTTGTGCGGGATGCGGCTGTGGAAATCTGCTATCTGAGCATCGGTAAGGGTGCTTACGCCGCCCAGGCGCTCGGCATTCAATATGGTGCGGCAGCAGAATTCGAGGGTCTCGAACCTCTGGTAAGCGTCCATCAGGTCGCTTCCGCCAAGCACCACGCCGTGGTTTTCCAGAATCACGGCCTTGAATTTCTCATCTTCAAATACGTCGGAAATCTTCTTGCCAAGTTCCTCGCTGCCGGGGCATGCATAGGGGGCATACCCTATCTCGCCGCAGATATCCTTCGCCTGCGGGATGATGTTGGTGTTGGGTATCTTGTGGGCGATGCTGAAGGCCACCAGTCCCGGAGGATGCGCATGTATTATGGCGCGGATTTCGGGACGGGTGTTATATATAGCCCTGTGGAAGGGATATTCGCTGGAGGGTTTGTACGGGCCGATAATCTGCCCGTCTTTGGTAACCCGGATCATGTCGGAGGGCCTGAGCGTGCCCTTGTCTATGGCAGGAGGGGTAGTGCGGATGACGCCGTTGTCGTCGCGGATAGAGACGTTTCCACCGGAGGTGGTGGTCATTCCGCTGCGATAGATGCGCTTGATGATGACGGCAATCTGCTCGGCGGGATGCATAAAATTGACATCGAGTTGTTTCATGGGCCAAAGGCTTATTTCAATGAATACCTTATTAACAGGCTTGAACGAGGCTCTTGAAGACGCCATTTATAGCCATTTGCCAGCTCGCGGCCCGACACGGTCACTCTCTCGCCGGTGTCACAGTCGTAAAGTTCGTAACGGGCATCGCTCTTCAAGCCCCTCAAACCAGCGGCAAATGTAACATTTTCTGACAAACTACGGCGGAAAGCGAGAATAATTCCGCTGTCAGTTTTAGGATCGTGCCACTGTCGCGCAATCCAGAGATCCTGATGCTGATGGGCGACGACGCCGCTCAGCGGGTAATAGTCGCACAGGAAATAGCGCCCGGCCTCTTCGTAATCCTTCAGACGGAGGCGCATCTGCTCGGCGCTGTCGAAGCGGCTGAACATATTGAAGCAATAGGTGAAAGTGCCGCCGAAACGCGACCGCACATTGTAGGCATCGCTCTCCATCGCCACCACCCCCTGCAGCGGGATAAACTGCTGCAGCGCATGCATCTGGCACTGCGCCATCTCCGGCGCAAGATCGCGGCCGAAACTGAAAACGGACGAACGCGACAGCGCCTCCAGATCGAGCCGCTTGCCTGCCGCGGTGACATCCATGGTGCAGCCGGGCACCTTGCCGGCGATATAATCCCAGAACCTGTAAAGTCCTGCCACATATTTCATTTCGACCAGGCCGGCGCGGTCTACGCCGTCAGCCAGATCCCAGTAGCGGGCCAGATCGACTCCAAAGTCGCATACGAGGCCGTCTATGCCGCCGCGCGTCATCAGATCGCCCACATATTTGCAGAGGGCATCCACCGCCTTGGGCTGCGAGAAATCGTACACATAACCCATCTTCTTGCCGCCCAGAAGCATATAGTCGGGAAACTCCTTGGCCACCGGAGTGCCCTTGGCAATCTCCTCAACATCCAGCCGCACCACCATGGTTGAGCCATAGGTGTGAATCAGCGAAGATATGGGACTCAGGCCGTCGGGGAACATATCCTCATTCGGGTTCCAATCACCGGCTGAAGGGCACCACCCCTCCTCCATCATGAAGACCTGAGGCACCAGATTGAGCTGCTTGTAACGCTTGACCGTAGCCAGCGCCATATCCTCGTCCAGGCAGTCGTTGCCCTTGCACGGGGCGGGATTGCCCAGATCGAAGCCGCCCACCGTGCGGGCAGGCTTTGAAGGAGAATGGTGTGCGAGGATGAAGCGGCGCATGGCATTGCCGCCCGAGGCCTCGTCGCTCCCCTTCCAGAAGACGGTCGCAACCAGGGGCGTACGTGCCTCTTCGCCCGGTTTCAAGTAGAAGTTGGCCTTCTCCAGACCAGCGTGCAACCTGTATTCCAGGCTTGTGACACCGATAAGGTCGGCATTCCAGCGGCCCGTCCAGCCGATGGCCATAGCCACTCCGGCTTCCGCACCGCGGGTTATCACATTGTAATAAGGGAGCGTTTCGCCCACTGTGGAAAGGCCTCTCTCGGGGGTGAAATGCATCTCAACGCCGGCGCGAAGATCCACCTCCTGCGGCATGAAATCCTCCTTGGTGCCCTTGAAACCGTTGCACCAGCGCGCCGTAAAGCCGTTGGCCTCGCTCTCGCTGACCTTGTAGTCCGCCACCCTTATCACCGCTATCTTGGATGTGTTGTAGCGCGAAATGTTCTTGAATCGAAGGCTCCACTCGACCGCCTTGGTGTCGGCATAACCCTTTACGTCGCAGGTAACCCTTACGACATTGGTGGGATCGGTCCAGGAGACGGTGTAGGCAACAACTCCCTTGGGCGCGGAGACCTTCTTCTTGGAAAACTTCCACTCGGTGATGAACTTGCCGCTGCTTATCTCTTCGTAAGCGAACGAGAAAGGCGGCACCTTGCCCTGCGCAAAGTAGGTATTGATCCAACCGTCGGGATTCTCAATGCCGGTGCGCTTGATCACGGCCTGGCCTTTCAGGGCCGGGCTGACGAGCATGGCTGCACACACAGTCACAAGTATCGCTATCTTTCTCATTCCTTCACGTATTTAATCAGAATCGAATCGGGAGCTTCGTCCAGATTGAGCACGAAGCCGTTTATCATGTCGCCGCCGTAGAGCTCCTGCTCCTCGCCGGTGTTGATGTTGGTCACAATGTAGGTGCCGTTGGGGCTGAGGGCCCGAAGATCCACGGCATAGCCGCTTTGCTCGCAATCGGGACGGCGGAAGCCCACCACATAGCCGCTGCCGGTGGCGGGATCGTGCAGCTGATAGGCTACCCAGCGGTCGGCGGAGGTGATGTCTCCAAAGCCCGACAGCGGGTAGTAATCCTTCATGAAGTAAGGCTGGATGTCGCGGATCTCCTTATAAACCCGCTGCATCTCGGCCACGTCCTGCCCCTTCTCCAGCATGTTGAAGTTCATCACGCAGGCGCTGCTGTACGACGAGCGGGAGTTGTAGAAATCGGTCTTGTAGAGGCCGGTGCAGCTCAGCGGCAGGAACATGTTCAGGCCGTAGGTCTGGCACTGGTAACCCAAAGGCTCGCCGTAACGGTAGTCGGTGCGCCAGAGGGGCGTTGCGCGGGAGACGGTCTCCAAATCGAGACGACGGCCGCCAGATGCGCAGTTGTCAATCTCCAGACGTGGAAAGCGCTTCTCGAGGTAGTCCCAATACTTGTAAAGTCCCTCGATGTATTTCATCTCGGTGATGCCGGTGCGGCGCGGCTCATCCTTGGCAGCCCAGACATCGGCCAGAGAGCCCGTATTGAAATCCTGGCGGTAGTGGTCTATGCCGTTGGCTTCCATAAAGTCGCCGATATACTCGCAAAGCCACTCCACAGCCTTGTCGTCGGCCAGATTGAAGACAAACTGATCGTCATCCGGTATCGCCAGCATGAATTCGGGGTGATTCTCGGCAAAATTGGTCCCCTTCACCACCCGCTCCGGCTCGAACCAAACCATGAACTCGGAGTCGAAGGAGTGAATCAGGTTGGACATGTTCACGAAACCGTCGGGAAAGCGCTCGCTGTCGCACTCCCAGTTGCCGACCACCGGCCACCCGAAATTGCCGTCGAAATGGTTTCCTTCCGGGGTGCTGTACCAGCCTGCATCGAGCCAGAACACGTCGGGCATGATGTCGAACCTCTTGTAGCGGCGCACTATGGCGCGTGCGGTCTCCTCGGTGAGGCAGGTATATTCGTTGCACGGAGCGGGATCGCCCCAGTCAAATCCGCCCAGCAGCGGAGCCCAGGGCTTGCCGTCCACCTTGCGGGTATGATGCGCCAGAACGAAGCGGCGGAAGGCGTTGTGGCCCGCCATCGGATCCTTGCCCTGCCAGAAAAGTACTGAAGAGAGCGGCGTGCGGACCTCCTCGCCCTTGTTAAGATAGAAATCGGCCCTCTTGAGACCTCCTTCTACGCGGCACTGCCCTTTCTCGCCGATGAAAGCGGCCTTCCAGTCACCAGTCCAGCCGATGGAGAACACCGCTCCGCAATCGGCCCCTTTGGCGGTGATATTGAAGAACGGGAGCGAGACATAATCGGAAGAACGTCCGCGGATGGCCTCCAGCTTGACGCTCTGACCTTCGCCCAACTGCTCCTCGACGATGGCGAAATCTTCCACCTCGGCGTCACTGCCCTTGCAGCGGCGCATCATATAGCCGGTGGCGCCCTTATCCTTCAGGAGAAAGTCGCCCGACTTTATATTGGCGATCTGGCCGCTTTTGCCGCTGCCGGTGTTTTTGAAGCGCAGCACCCACTCCACGGCACCGAAATCGGTGTAGCCGGTCACGGTCGCTACCACGCAGAGGCCGCTTTTCTTCTCCTTGTAAGAGATTTCGTAGCTGACGGCATTAGGTCCGGGAGCGGAGACCTTGGTCTTGGAATAATCCCAATTCTTGATGAATTTCTCGCTTGGAGTGCCGTCCAGGGTGAACGAAAACGGCGGCACGGCCCCCTTGGCAAAGGCGGCGGCAATCCACTTGTCGGGATTCTCCACCCCCTTGCGGTTCAGCGGCGCCTGGGCATGGGCTGTGGTGGCCAGCACCAGCGCCAAAACAGTGATTATATATCTAATTCTTTTCATATCGGTAGAGTATCGAGCCCGGTGTCTCGTCCATGGTCATCGTAAAGTCCTTGGCAAGATCGGCCCCCATGACGTCCAGCCGGTCGCCCGTGTTGCAGTTGACCAGCAGATAGCGTGCCGCAGGGTCGATATTATGCAGATTAACCTTGAATGTATTCTGCGGGCAGCCTGCACGGCGGAAGCCGAACACATAGCCCGTGCGGGTTTCGGGATCGTCCAGCTGGTAGGCCAGCCAGATGTCGTCGGCGGTGACATCGCCCACGCCGCTGAGCGGATAATAATCTTTCAGGAAATACTCCCTCACGGCCTTGAATTCGTCATAAACACGGCGGATGGCAGCGGCGTCATAGCCAGGCTGCAGCACCGGGATATGGGCCACCATGGCGCTGGAATAGCCGCTGCGGGCGGTATAGAAATCGGTGTTGTAGCAGGCGGTGCCGTTCTGCGGCAGGAAGAAATGGATGCCGTAGGTCTGGCACTGATAGCCGTTGGGCTCGCCATAGCCGTAGTCGGTGCGCCACAGAGGCACCGCGCGCGATGCCGTCTCCAGGTCGAATCGGCGGCCGCCGGAAGAGCAGTTGTCAATCCTAAGACCGGGGAAGCGGTTCAAAAGATAATCCCAGTACTTGTAGAGCCCCTCAATGTACTTCATCTCGGTCACACCGCGGCGGTCGGGGCCGTCGGCCGTAGCCCAGAACAGATCGGCATAGTCCAGATTGAAATCCTGGCGATAATGGTCTATGCCGTTGATTTCCATAAGATCGCCTATGTACTTGCAGAGGTAGTCGCGGGCCTTGTCGTCGGCCAGGTTGAACAGCATCCGCTCGCGCTCAGGAAGGCGGAGCCTATAGGCCTCGATGAAGTCCTCGGTGAGGCTATCGGAAAGTTTGTATACATCCTTCACAACGGAAAGATCGCCCAGGCGCAGCAAAAATTCGGGATGCTCGGTGGCGAACTTGCTGCCGACAGTAACCCGCTCCGGCTCGAACCAGACCATAAACTGCGCGCCGTAGCTGTGCATCATGTTGGACATATTGACAAAGCCGTCGGGATAACGCTCGCGGTCCACCACCCAGGTGCCGACGGCGGGCCAGCCGAACTGACCGCTGAAGACGGGGCCTGTGGGTGGCTCATACCAGCCGGCATCCAGCCAGAATACCTCGGGCATTATATCCAACTGTCTGTGTCTCTGCACGATGCCTCTCGCCAGGAGATCGGTCAAACAAGTGTATTCGTTGCAAGGCGCAGGGTCGCCATAGTCCAGCCCGGCGCATAGCGGCGTCCAGGGTTTGCCATCCACCTTGTGGCTGTGGTGAGCCATCATGTGGCGGCGGAAGGCGTTGTGGCCCGCCATCATCTCCTCTCCTTTCCAGAAGAGGACGGAGGCCAGCGGAGTGCGGACATCCTCGCCGGGTTTGAGATAGAAATCGGCATCCTTCAGGCCGCTCTCCACCCGGCACGACTCGCGGTCGCCCGTAAAATCGGCCACCCAGTTGCCCGTCCAGCCGATCGAATAGACCGCACCGCAGCCGGCGCCCTCAGCCGTCAGGTTGAAGAACGGCATCGAGATGATGTCTGACGAGCGGCCGCCGCGGGTGGCGAGACTGACTTTCTGCCCCTCGCCCAGCGGCTCCTCCACCACCTCGAAATCGTGGATATCGGCGTTGCTGCCGCGGCACCGGCGCATCAGAAAGCCCTTCGCGCCCTTCTCCTTAAGAGTGAAGTCGGCCGTCTTGACCTCGCTGATGCGGGGTGTGGGAGCGCTCCCCTCGTTGGCAAAGCGCAGCATCCATTCGACGGCGCCGGTATCGGTATAGCCGGTGACAATCACCTTAACACGCAGGCCGCTCTTGGGATCCTTGTAGATGATGTTGTACTGCACTTCATTCTCGCCCTGAGCTATCGTCTTGCTGCGGCTGTAGGCCCAGCTGCGGATGAATTTGGCGCTGGGGCCGCCGTCCTTCTTGAAAGAAAACGGCGGCATGCTGCCCTTGGCGCAGGTGGTCAGAATCCACCTTTCGGGATTCTCTATGCCCTTGCGTCCGATAGTGGCCTGGGACGCGGCCGGCAGCGAAACTGCCAGCAGGCAGACGGCGGCTATTATGGTGAGCAGTCGTTTCATCTCTCTATCATTATTATCGCGGCGTCATTTGCCTCGACATGTATCGTTTCAAAATAATTCGGATGGCGCGCGATGCCCAGATAGGCAAAGGCATCGTCACCGATATTGAGCCTTACGTCCACCGGCTTGCCGTCGAAATTGGCCACCACCAGCGCCCCCTTACCCTCATGGGCGCGCAGGAAGGCGAACTGATGTGCGGCGTCGAAATGGTCGCTTGTGGGGTTAAGCCACATCAAGTCGTAGGTCTTGCCCAGGGCGAAAACGGGGTCGGCAGCCAACTCCATGAGTTCTTTGTAGCGCCCCAGAAGCCACTCGTCCCGCTCGCCGCTGAGGGTGCAGTAGTCATAGATTGATGTGCGGCCGTCACGGCCGCTGTAGCCCTCCTCGAGCATTCCCCGCTCGCCGTATTCCTGACCGAAGTAGATCATGAACGGTGCGGTGTTGAACAGCAGCGACACCGTCAGCGGTGCCAGGGCCTTGCGGCCGTTGCCCAGATAGAAATCGCTGGCAATTCGCTGCTCGTCATGATTCTCCAGGAAGTTGAGCATATGCGGCTGCAGATCGCCCAGGAACTGCCACTCGCCCGAAAGCCAGTATGCGGGACGGTTGCCGGCACAGATCTCGCGCAGGGCATCATAGAAGCCAGATTTGTCGTAGAGATAGTCGAAGCCGGCATCGGCATAGCGGCGATAGTTGCCCTTGTCATAGACCTCCGCTATGAACATGGTCCCGGGATGCTTGTGGTGCATCTGGGATATCGCCCAGCGGAAGAAATCGGCCGGCACCAGCTCCACCATGTCGCAGCGGAAGCCGTCCACCCCTTTCCCAGCCCAGAACTGGAGCACATCCAGCATTATGTTCCAGGTGTATTTGTTGTCGTAGTTGAGTTTTACGGTGTCGTACCAATCGTTTTGCGAAGGGCTGGCATCCATCGGGCAGTTGCCCGTGCCCAGCGCCGGACTCTCGCGGTAATCGGTCTCAAAGGGAAGCTGCAGCGACTGGCCGTAAAGAGTATAGAAGTTTATTTTGGAAAAGGGTTTACGGAACTGACGGAAGACGTGATTTGGCACAAAGTCGATGATGACCTTCATGCCGGCTGCGTGGGTGCGCGCCACCAGCGCCTCGAACTCCTGCAGCCCCTTTGCGGGCGACGACGCCAGCTCGGGCGCCACATCGAAATAGTCGGTGATGGCATACGGACTCCCCGCCTGCCCCTTGACCAGATCGGGATGGCACGGCTCTACCCCCTCGAAAACGGTTTTTGTGGCATGGGCGATGACTCCGGTGTACCAGACAGCCCCTACGTGCAGGTCTTCGCGCAGCCCTTTCAATACGTCGGCGGTGATGTCATTCAACTTGCCGCTGCCGTTCTGCAGATAGGTCCCGCCCGGAACCCAGTTCCGCTCTCCGAACACCCTCGGGAGCATCTGGTAGATTATAAATTTTCCACTGGAATTCATCCCCACAAATATAAAAAAATACGGCCATTATTAATAGCCGTATCGCTTGCGGTATGCAAAAAGCAGTATCGTGCTCATTGCCAGGCAACACAACTCCGCGGCATCCACCGCAAACCATATCCCGTCGGGGCCGAAGATCGCCGGCAGCAGGAATACGAAACCCAGCTCCATCACCAGATTGCGGACAAACGCCGCCGTGGCCGAAACCTTTCCGTTGTTCAATCCGGTGAACCAGGCGGAGGCGAACAGATTGACGCCCACCAGCAGGAAACTGGCCATTGATATCCGCAGCGCCTTTACCGTAAGAGTCGTCAGTTCAGGATCATATCCCACGAACAGTCGCGCCGCCGGACGGGCGAACAGTTCCGAAACCAGCGTTATCACAAAGCCCAGCGACAACAGCAATATAAGCGAATGCCGCAGCAGGCTCTTCAGCTCCGTCTTTTTGCCCGCGCCGTAATTGTAGCCCACCACGGGCGTCACCGTGATGTTGTAGCCAAAGAATATGGCGGCAAAGATGTAGCTGTAGTAAAGCAGCACCGAATAGGCCGCCACACCGTTTTCGCCCATCATCCGCATCAGCTGCAGGTTGTAGCAGATGGCCAGCACATTGAATGAGATGTTGCCCACATATTCCGAAAGGCCGTTGCTGCACGCCTTGGCCAACGGGGCGCGCTCAAACTTCGAATATACAAGATGCAGCGAACTGGCATTGCGGCGGCTTGCAAAATAGAATAGAGGATAGAAACCGCCCACGCCGCAGGCTATCATCGAGGCCGCCGCGGCACCCGCCAGTCCCCAGTGGAAGACCAGTATGAACAGGGCGTCCAGCGCCATATTGGTCACGGCGCACGCCACCGACATCGCGGTGCCCAGCTGCGGCTTCTCCGCCGTCATGTAAAAGGACTGGAAGGCCATCTGCAGCATGAATCCCGGCAGGCCGATGGTACAGATGCGGCCGTAGGTCACGCAATGCGGAACCATCTCGGGGTCGGCGCCAAGCAGAATGGCCAGCGGCTCCATAAGCAGCAGAAGCGGCACCATAAACACCACGGAGAGCACCACGGTGAACTGTATCAAGATGGTAAAGATGCGGTGGGCCCGCTCCATGTCGCCCTCAACCATAGTGTTGGAAACCAGCGCCGCGCCGCCCGTGCCGATCATCAGGCCCAGCGACCCTATCAGCATGATTGCGGGCCAGATAAGATTCAGCGCGGCGAAGGCGGTCGTCCCCACGAAATTGGAGACGAACAACCCGTCCACCACGCTGTAGATACTTCCCACAAGCATCATCACTATGGCCGGTACC
>JAEEGL012603767.1_pt1 | contig 12716 bp, 11 predicted proteins | sample 9134231 | NCBI WGS metagenome assembly JAEEGL01 (sample SAMN16246548, study PRJNA631951) | gut metagenome | biome: gut microbiome; feature: rumen; material: fiber-attached | host: Bos | place: Iran: Karaj | collected 2018-10 | reverse complement strand
GTTCAGCAAAGTATGCAGGCAGGTCTGAACGCGCACTTGAGCAAACCGGTGGACCCGGATGTTTTGTTTGAAACATTGGAAGGGCTTTTGAACCGTTAGTCAGGGAGACGCAGCCTGACGGATGCAGAATCTGCAGGGCGTCTTTCGACCGGCTGACCTGTTCCTGACGGACAGGAAAACCGTTGACACGTTCCCGACCGCATTTTTGCGAACAGGCAGCAGTCAGCGGACCTGTTTCCTTTGCCAGCGGGGGGTATGAATCAGCAGTTTCGTTTTCTCATACCGGCGCGAAGGGGCGGACAGGATGCCTGCGGCAGATGATAAAAGTAAAAAACGAAAAGCAAACAGTATAGCAAGAGTTATTTTATTATTCCCTTGGCGCATCGTGTTATTTTGCCAGACACGGGCAATGTTACGCTTGCGAAGAGGAAACCACGCAAGCGGCTGCTTCTCAGAACAGGCTTAGCCGCCTGGAAGCATGAAAAAAACCTCCCCGGCGCGGGAGGCTTGGAGACAGGGCACTGCTGTCATCCTGTTCAGCGGATTTCGGCCTTCGGTTCCGCTTCCTGCCGCCAGACCAGCAGAACCTCCCGCTTGGGGAGAGGGCCCATGGCGTAGTCGGATCCGTCCTGGAGGTTCAGCAGGTCATACCGCACGGCGCGGTTATATTTTTTCGGCTCGCCGGGAATGACCCGGCGGCCCGGTTCTTGAAAGTCAGGATGATCCTCATAGGGGTCGAACAGCGCGATTTCGTTGTCCGGCAGCACGGCAGTCAGCAGCACATAGTGCCCGATACCGCCCGTGGTGCAGCGCATCACGGCGCAGCCGCCTTTTTCCAGGCAACGCCAGGTTTTGCTGTCCGGGGTGATTTCCGTTTCCTCGTTTTCCAGGAACTCAGCGCCAATGGGAAATTTCCAGCCCTGCCGGTATTCCCCGAACCAATCGGCCATGTAGCGCATGGCTGACTTGGAGGTGCCGTGACAACCCACGCAGCCCCGTTCGCAGTAGGTGTCGTTGCCCATGAGCCAGATGTGCTTGAGCAGCCCGGGCAAAATCTCCTCTCGCTCGAACAGATACCGAATGGCGTTGGTCAGGCTGGTCGGCCCGCAATCGTATTCGGAGGACTGATAGATCAGATCACTTTTCATGTCGATTGCTCCTTTTGTAGTTATTCCTCGTTTCTCGGGTCAAAGGCGTCCCGCAGGGCGTCACCCACAAAATTGATGCACACTACCAGCAATATAATCACAGCGCCCGCGGGTACCCACAGCCAGGGCTTATCTGTGAGCACGCTCAGCGATTCCGCCCCTTCCAGAATGTTGCCCAGGGACGGGGTGGGCTTTTGCACACCCATGCCCAGGAAGGACAGCGCCGCCTCGTCCAGGATGGAGAGGGCGAACACGCTCGTGGCGTACACCAGCACCGGAGCGATGGTGTTGGGCAGTATTTCGGAAAACAGCAGATACCGCCGGGGCATCCCGGAGGTGATATCGTTCTTGATGAAATTGGTTTCGCGGAGGGACAGCACGTTGCCCCGCACCAGGCGGGCCACGCCCGGCCAGTCCACGAAGCCTAAAATCAAAATGATGCTCCACATGCCGGGCTGGAAAATGGCGGCGGCCACCAGCACCAGCAGGATATAGGGGAAGGACATGACCATGTCCGTAAAGCTCATGATGGCCTTATCCACCACGCCGCCGAAATAGCCGCTCACCAGGCCCAGCGCCACGCCGATGACCGTCGAAATCACCGTGGCCAGGAAGCCCACCAGCAGGCTCACCCGCATGGCGTACAGGATGCGGCTGTACATGTCCCGGCCGATCTTATCCGTTCCCAGAATATGCTCCGGGGTCGGTGGCTGTGAAAACTTGCCCGTGGGTTTGGTGGGCTCATACGGTGCGATCAGCGGGGCCAGAATCGCCATCAGGATCAGCACGGCCAAAACAATCAGGCATACCACCGCCAGCTTGTGGCGGCAGAAGCGCTTGACGATCAGCCGGTATTTGCCGCTTTGCTTCGTCTTTCGCAAGGCCGATTCCCTCCGTTAATACTTGATCGTGGGATCCACCAAGGCATACAAGATATCCGTAATCAGATTGGAGGCCAATACCACCACGGCGGAAAGCAAGCACACGCCCATGATGACGGGATAATTGCGGCTGAGCACCGCGTCCCAGGTTACCTGGCCCAGGCCGGGCCAGGAAAACATCTGCTCCACAATCACCGCGCCGCCAAAGAGCGTGGGAATCTGCATGCCGATCACGGTGATGATGGGCAGGAGGGCGTTGCGCAGGGCGTGCTTGCGAATCACGATCTTCCGTCCCAGGCCCTTGGCCCTGGCGGTGCGCAGATAATCCATCTCAAGGATTTCCAGCACGGCGGAGCGGATATAGCGGATGTTGCCCCCAGCCACACCGATGGCCAGCACCAGCGAGGGCATCACCAAATGCCGGGCCACGTCCGCCGCGCCGCCGCCGACGCCGGGGGTATACATGCCGCTGGAGGGCAGCCAGCCCAGGCGCACGGTGAAAAAGTATACCAGGATCAGGGCCAGGAAAAAGCCGGGGATGCTGGAAAACAGGAAGGACGCGGACACCACCGCGTAGTCCCGCTTCTGATAGCGGTGCACGGCGCTGTAAATCCCCGCTGGAATGGCGATCAAAAGCCCCAGCACCATGGAAACGCCCATGAGCAAAAGGGTTGGCCCTAAGTGGCTGCCGATGATTTCCGACACAGCCTGGCCGCTTTTGTAGGCGTAACCTAAATTGCCGTGGAACAGTTCCTTGAGCCAGTTCCAGTATTGAATATATATCGGCCGATCCAACCCCCAGGCGGCGGCGCGGGCGGCCACCGTGCCCTCCGTCATGCGCGGGCCCACCATCATATCCAGCGGGCTTCCCGCCAGGGACATGATGATATAATCAATGATCGTAATCCCCAGCAGCACCGGGACAGCCAGCAGCAGCTTTTTAACCACATATTTCCACATGCCGTCAGCCCTCCCATGCCTTCACGCAGGCCGTTAAATGGCCCGCTCGTCCCGGTAATTCCTTCAGTTCGTTGGCAAACTGCATACATTCCTTTGTTTTATAAGGACAGCGGTTGTATAAAGGACAGGCCCCTTCCGGCGGATGCTCGTCGATTTCTCCTTGCAGCGCCACCCGCGGCCTGCCGCGTAGGGCGTAATCCGCCACCGGCGCGGCGTCCAGCAGGGCCTTGGTGTAAGGATGGGCGGGATGGTCGAACAATTCGTCCGACAGCCCGATCTCCACCACCCGGCCCATGTACATGACCGCGATGCGGTGGCTGATGTAATGCACCGCGCCCAGGCCGTGGCCGATGAACAGGTAAGTCAGATGCAGCTTTTCCTGCAATTCCCGCAGCAGGTTCAAAATCTGCGCCTGCACCGACACGTCCAGGGCGGACACCGGCTCGTCCAGCACGATCAGATCGGGGTTCAGGCTCAGCGCCTTGGCGATACAGATGCGCTGACGTTGGCCGCCGGAAAACTCATGCGGATAGCGGTTCTTCATCTCCACGGGCAGGCCCATCATGGCAAGCAATTCTTCCACCCGGTTCTCCACCCATTTGCGGTCGCCCAGTTGGTGATACCGCATGGGCTCGGCCAGGATATCCTCCACCCGCTTCCGGGGGTTCAGGGAGGAACCGCTGTCCTGAAACACCATCTGGAACCGGGGCCGAAGCGCCCGGCGTTTGCTCTCGGGCAGGCTGTCCACCCGCTGCCCCCGGAACCAAATTTCCCCCGATGTGGGCTTTTCCAGGCACATCATAAGTTTTGCCACGGTGGATTTTCCGCAGCCGCTTTCGCCCACGATGCCGAAGGTTTCGCCGGGATAGATGGATAGGCTCACGTCCTTGACGGCGGGAAAGGTTTTGGCAAACAGGCTGTTTTCCCCGGAGATTTTGAAATCCTTGCATAGGCTCCGGGTTTCCGCTAAGGGCTGGCTCATGAGGCTTTCCCTCCTTCCGCCCATTGGCAGCGGGACAGATGGCCGGGCGCGATTTCCGCCATCTCCGCCCGGTTCCGTCCCGGGCAGGTATCGCCCAAGGGGCAGCGCTCGGAAAACCGGCACCCCGCCATATCGCCATAGACCTGGGGCACGTGGCCCGGAATAGCGTACAGCAGGCGGCTTCTGTCATCGTGTAGCCCCGGCACGGCCTGCATCAGCGCCCGGGTGTAGGCGTGGGCAGGATGGGACAGCAGCGTTTCCGCGTCCGCTTCCTCCACGCACTGGCCTGCGTACATCACCACCACCCGGTCCGCCATCTCCGCCACAACGCCGATGTCGTGGGTGATGAGCAGGATGCCCATGCCCGTTTCCTCCCGCAGGGAGCGGAGCAACTCCATGATCTGGAACTGGATCGTCACGTCCAGGGCGGTGGTGGGCTCGTCGGCGATCAGCAGCTTGGGCTTGCAGGACAGTGCCATGGCGATCATCACCCGCTGGCGCATCCCGCCGGACAGCATATGCGGGTACTTTTTCATCACCTGCTCCGCCTCCCGGATGCCGGTGCGCTGCAGCAGCCGCATGCCCTCCTGCCATGCCTGCTCTTTGGTGCAGCCCAGATGCCGCCGCATCCCCTCCATCATTTGATTGCCGATGGTGAACACCGGATTCAGGCTGTACATAATGTCCTGAAAGATCATGGCGATCTGCGTGCCGCGCACCCGGTCGAGTTCCGTTTCCCGCATCGCCAGCAGGTTCTTTCCCTCAAATAGGATTTCCCCGCCAGTGATTTTGCCCTGCCTTGCCAGCAGCCCTAAGATGGACAGCGCCGTGATGCTCTTCCCGCTGCCGCTCTCTCCCACGAGGGACACGATTTCGCCCGGCTGCACTGAAAAAGAGGCCCCGCTCACCGCGGGCACCAGCCGCTTCCCCTGGCGGAAGCAGATTTCCAGATCACGGATTTCCAGTAACGCGGACATGGCGCGGCTTCCTTTCGATCAACGATGGGTTCAAAGTTCTAAGTTCCAAGTTCTAAGCTCAATATAGACTGCTCCTGAAAATAGCAACATACTGTTTGAGCAAACTGAAAGCTTTGAACTTGGAACTTTGAACTTACAACTATTTCTTTAACAATGAAGCTAAGGAACTTTCACGAAATAACTTGCACATCTTGCTTGCCTGAATCCGCTCCTGCCGCGTTGTCGTCGGTCAACGTGCCCCGGCACGCTTCCCTCCTCCGCCTTGCAGGGACGAATTCATTCTGCGCAATCTTTACAACTTATTTCGCTACAGTTCCTAATGCAACGAAAAATTACTGCACATCCCAATCCTGCACGTTCACGAAGGTGCCGAACACGTTGGGGTGAACGCCGACCAGGCGGTTGTTCACCGCACCCAGGGTGGCGATGACCCAGCCGGAAATCATGGCCACGTCGTCCTGCATGGCCTTGTCCACGATCAGGTACTGCGCGGCGATTTCATCCACGTCGGTCAGTTCCTGGCTCAGGGCTAATGCGGTGTCGGTTTCATCGCTGGCATAGCCCGTCCAGCTTCCTTCGCCGCCCAGCAGCCAGGCCACGTCGGTGTAGGGGTCAACGGGCGCGTAGGTGTATTCCACGCTCATGATATCGTGGTCGCCGTTGGTGGCAGTGTCCATCAGGTTGGCAAGGCTGACAGCGCGGATATCAATGTGCAGGCCGATTTCGTCAAACATGGCGGCGTAGTATTCCACCGCCTGATTGAAGGTGCTTTCAGCGGAATTCACATACCAGGTCAGGCTGGTGTTGGCCCCATCGGCTTTGGCTTCTGCGATCAGGGCGGCGGCCTTTTCGGAGTCGTAAGCGGTCACGCCCAGTTCTTCACTGTAATAAGGAGAGGCGGACACCAGGAAGCCGTCGATCAGTTCGCCGTTGCCGTTCAGCAGCGCTTCAAACATGCTCTGGCGATCCATGCCGTACAGCAGGGCCTGGCGGATGCGCACGTCGGTTACCTTGGCGGTGTTGATGAAGATGGATTCATTGGTGATGGGCGTACCGGTCACGGCGGTCACATTGGGCAAGGCGCGCACGGCGTCATAGTCCTCCACGGGGATGGAGCCCATGGTCTGCTGCACCAGGTCGATTTCCCCGCTCTGCAATCCGGAGAGCATCTGGGCCGCGGCCACCACGTTGATGTTCAGATACTTGATTTTAGGCGCACCCAGGAAATAATCCGGGTTGGCCTGATAATGCACATAGTGCTGCAAATCTGCTTCCGTGATGAAGTAGGGCCCGGAGATCACGTCGGGGTGGTTGAACCAGTCGTAGGTGAGCAGGTCGGCGCGGTCCACGTCCTTGAGAATATGGGAGGGAATGGGGAACAGATACCGGCCAAAGTTGTTTTCAAAGGTGTACAGGGCGGTAGCCCATTTGGTGGTGACGGTGAGGGTCTTGTTGTCGATCACCTTCACGCCGCTGATTTCCTGTGCGCCGGATGCAATGAAGCCGTCATCGTCCGTGCCTTCCACGGCGTAGAGCGGCAGGGCAATGTTGGCGGATACGGGGTCAGCGCCGATGGCCAGGGTGAAAGCCACGTCCTGGGCGGTGACGGGATTGCCGTCGCTCCAGACCGCGCTGTCCCGCAGCTTGATGGTAAAGGTCAGGTTGTCCTCCGTGGTGATGGATTCAGCCAACTGGGGCACGAATTCCAGGTCGGCGTTCAACTCCACCAGGGGCAGGAACACCAAGGAAACCGCGTACTTCACCACTTCGGTGTTGTCCACGGCCAAGGGGTTCAGGGTGGTCAGCGTGCTGGTGACGCCGATGTTCACCACTTTATCGTCCTCCGCGGCGGCAAAGCTGAACGCGGAAAGCAGCATCACCAGGGCCAGCAACAGGGAAAGCAGCTTCTTCATTCGTTTTTCCTCCAATTTTCTCATTCTTTTATGTATCTGCGCAGGCCCTTCGCAGGGCCAGTTCAGCAAAGAAGAAGGCCGCCGGGGCCAGGGCTTTTTCGTCGGCGGTGAATTTGGGGTGATGGTTGGCATAGCCGCCGCCGGTGCCCACGCGAATGAACGCGCCGGGACAGAGCTTCAGGTATTCGCTGAAATCCTCTCCGCCCATGGTGTTGTCCTGCCGGGCCACGGTGAAGCCTAACTCTTCGGCGATTTCCGCCGCTCTCCGGCACAGCGCTTCGTCGTTGTCCACCGGGTCGGGGCCGATCATCCATTCCACCTGCGCTTCACAGCCGTGGGCTTGAGCGATGGCCTTTGCCATTACGTCTAGGCGGGTTTGAATATCTTTTCGCAATGCTATGTTCAGCGTGCGCACGGTGCCCTCGATGAACGCTTCCTCAGGCACGATGTTCCAGGTGGTGCCTGCCTGCATGTGGGTAATAGACAACAGGGCGGGCTCAAAGGCATCCTTGGAACGGCTGATGATGTTCTGCGCAGACAGCACCAGCGCCGCGGCCGCAGGGATGGGGTCGACGCCTAAATGGGGATTGCCCGCGTGGGCGCCCTTGCCCCGGATGTGGATGGTGAAAGCGTCCGGCGCGGCCATGACGGGGCCGGGCTTGATGCCCAGCGTACCCGCTTCAAAGCCGGGGTACGTGTGGCAACTGTAAAACTCCTCCACGTCCCGCAAAATTTCTTGCCGGGCGACCACCTGGCCACCGGCGGAAATTTCCTCCGCGGGCTGGAACACGATCTTCACCGTGCCCGCCAGTTCCTGTTCCCGCTCCTTCAATTCCAGCGCCGCACCCAGCATACAGGCTGTATGAAAATCATGACCGCAGGCGTGCATTACGCCGGGCACGCAAGAGGTGTAAGGAAGCCCGGTTTCCTCCTGCACGGGCAGGGCGTCCATGTCCGCCCGAAGGCCAATCACCCGACCCGGTCTAACGCCGCGAATGACAGCAATCAGCCCGGTCGCCAAGCCGGAGGGATGGGCTTCGATCCCGGCTCTCTCCAGCGCCTCTTTCACTTTGGCTGTGGTTCTTTCTTCCCGAAAGGCTAATTCGGGATGCCGGTGTACATCCTCAAAAAATGCAATCAATTCCTGCTGTGTCACCGTTTATCTCCTTGAACAAAAAAGAGCGCCCGGCGTGCGGGTGCTCCGATAATTCTCTCGGTGGGGCCGATATGACTTAGCCCGGGCAAGCGCACGATGAACAAGGCCGCTCTTCGCAGCCATGCATACAGATACACATGAGCTTATCGCCGTGCATGTTCTTCATTGCGCTTTCCTCCTCCTTTTGGAATCGATTGCATCATACCATGAATATCCAACCGCGTCAATAGGTTCATTTCAGGATAGACTGTATCGGTGCTGTTTTTTCCGTCGGCTTCCGGCAGGCAGGCGCGTCGGGGTCTTCGGCGTTCAGTGATATTTCAATTGGCTGGGTCTTGTGCGATCATGGAAATTCCTGTATAATGGGCTTATATCCCATGCAGGGAAAAGACGCATGACCATAGAATCACCTGATGGAAGGAAAGGCACAGGGCGAAGCGGAAATGAGGGAAAACGGAATGAACATATTTCATTGGGCTTTTATCGGATCAGGAAAATTGGCGCACATCGTTGCCAAAGAACTGCTTCCCTCCGGGCGGCACAAGATCGCCGCGGTCTACACAAGACTCTGGGAAAAGTGTCAGGCGTTTGCGGAGGAGACCAGGGCTTTCCCCGCGTGTACCCCGGAGGAAGCCATCATTCGCCCGGAGGTGGACGGGGTGTATATCGTCACGACCCACAACAGCCACTATGAATACGCGAAGCTGGCCCTGAGCCTGGGCAAGCCCGTGCTGTGCGAAAAGCCGGTAACCACCGACGCGCGTCAGGCGGAGGAATTGATTGCGCTGGCCCAGCAGAAAGGCATTTATTTCGCGGAGGGCATGTGGACGTGGTTTTCGCCCATTGCCAACCAGGTGAAAGCCTGGATGGACGAAGGGTTGTACGGGGAGATTGAGGACGTGCGTGTTTCCTATCTTGTTCATGTAATCAATTACGCGCCCCGCCTGGCCGACCCGCTGTTAGCGGGCGGCGCGCTGCTGGACAGCGGTATCTATCACCTACCTGTACCGCCTGTTTGGCAATCCCGTGTCCGTGCAATGCAGGGGCACACTGAAGGACGGCATCGACTTGAAGGAAAATGTGACGATGAACTTTGCCGACGGGCGGAGAGTGACCGCCAATATTTCCATGGTCGATCTCCGGGGCTGGGAATGGCTGCGGATTATCGGCAGCAAGGCGAGAACCGATTTGCGCGGCTTCCACTACGCCAACGCGGTCAGCCTGAAACCGAAGGAAGGAAAGCCCCTCCTGTTTAAGGGCGATGGAAGTATGCTGAACGAATTCGACCGGGTGGCGGAGGAAATCCGCGCGGGCCGAACTGAGAGCCTGTATGTGCCCCACCAGGCTACGCTGGATGTGATGCGCATTCTGGACGAATGCCGGAAGCAGATGGGGCTGGTTTACCCGTTTGAACAATAGCCGCTCATAAGCAAAAGTCCGCGCAAGTAGGAATATCCATTTTTGTCCTGGTTATTCTATGACATACCACAGACAATTTGAAACACTGATGACTGCTCATCCTTCGACCGCTCATCAAACGGGGAAACCATGACTCATCACCCTCAGGCAGGAATGAACTGTTGGGGATCCGTTGTAAAATACTCAGGATTGTCCTTCGGATTGACCAGGAATCTATATTTTTTCCACTCTTCTCTTTTTACAATCGAGCACCTTAAACACTGTCAATTCACGGAGTCCCTCACACACATAGTCGTTGTTGTAATCTACAACAGCAAAAATCATTTCTTGCGAGAAATCGTCTTCCCCAAAATTCTGATAGGCTGAAGCAATTAATGTTCTATTCAACAGGTTGAGAGAAACTGTATCATTTCGCAAGTCCTTATTGATAACGAATTCGTTCTTTTCAATTTCAGTAACTAATCCAAGTTGAGCAGCATAATGCATGTCTTCCCTCCATGACCGATGGGGCATAAAAGGATAGAAGTCACTTATGGTGATTTTCCCTTTATCCAAACATTGAGAAACAAGGTTCCCAATACGGCGGTAGCGGACTGACTGCGTATCCTTTTGTAATGACTCTATTATCTCAATTATTGCCCCATCATATTGTTTTCTAATTGCAGGCGGGATTGAGGGCGAAAGAGAGAAATCATACTCTTTTCTATAATAGGAGTATACATTTTTATGCTTCCTTTCCCAGAAGAATGGACGGACAAATCGGGTTATCGTGCTGCCCCTGACCGCCGTGCTGGGAAAATGGACTGAAACCGACGGTACGGTTTCGCGGGAAGGGGATAAGTGAGCTCTCAAAAAGATTAACCTTGCAATAGAGTAATCATATGGTATAATTACTTTATGATATATGTTCCCCATAGTACATGATGAGTTGTTGCACATGCCCCGGAAGAAAAGGAGGATGCTCAATGAACAGCAATGTATTTCCGCGCACCGAAGTCGCTGGCATCTCTCTGCCGAGAATGCTGATGGGAACCAACTGGATTTTGGGATACAGTCATACCGGTCCTGCGGCTGACAATCTGATCAAATCCAGACACAGTGATCCGAAAAATGTTGCGGCAGTGGTGGATGCGTATATGCAGTACGGCATAGACGCCATTATGGCACCGGAATTCGACAATGACGGGCCGTTGCAGAAAGGTCTGCGGATGACGGAGGAAGCGCATGGGAAGCCGATCATCCGGATTGCGACTCCGGCGCTGAATGTGGACGATACCCGCGAAGGCCGTGTAGAAGCCGAACGGCTGGTGAAGAAGAGCGCCGATGAAGGTGCGGTATTCTGTCTGATCCATCATATGGCCTGCGAGCAGCTGATCAACAAGAACCGTCAAACCATGGATCGTTTGCCGGATTATCTGGATATGATCCGCCAGCACGGGATGATTCCGGGCCTTTCGGCGCATATGCCCGAGGTGGTGCAGTATTCGGACAAGAATGAGTACGACGTGCAGACCTATATCCAAATTTATAATTGCCTTGGATTCATGATGCAGATCGAAGTGGAAGGCGTCAACAGCATCATATGGAACGCTAAAAAACCCGTCATGACCATTAAACCCATGGCTGCTGGCAGGTGTACGCCGTTTGTGGGGCTGACTTTCAGTTTTTCCACCATCCGAAGCTGTGACATGGTAACCCTTGGGGCCTTCACTCCCGATGAAGTGCATGAGGATGTTGAGATCGCCATGGCCACCCTGGAGCACCGGCACCCGATGCTGGGACGCAGAAGCAGTCCGGCGATGTCTTCCATCCTTGCGGCAAGGGAATAACAGAAACCGACTGAATTCAATTTAGGGAAATTGATCGCATCTCGGTAAGAATGCAAGATGAAAATATCAAATTTACTTTTGCAGTAGGTCAGTATTTATTTCATCAGTTTTTGGGGATTCAGTTATTATTTGTCCCGCATTTTCCGGGAGTGGAGAAACCAGGTCCGGAGAATCCACGACCGGATTTTCCGGGTGTGGATCATTCGAGAGCGGCTTTTCCGGTATAGGTTCTTCCGGGGCCGGTTCAGATGCCTTCGATTCTGCGCTTTCCTCGTCAGCCTTTTTCAGGGGACATTCCAGAATCCTGTATTCCATATCCGTAAACTTCCCCGCCTGATTCCGAACCCGGCTACGGGTGACATATCCCCGCTCCTCCAATTCCCGAATGATGCGGGCGATGGCGTCCGCGCCTTCCTTGTTCTGGCGGGCCAATCCCTCTATGGTAAAGTCCCAATTGTCCGGACGTGAAAGCATATAAGACATGAGCCCTTTCGCCTTGAAGCTCAGTTCCGGGTCAATCAGATGATGATTGGACATGATCGTGTAATTATTCACCTTGGGCACCCGTACAATCGCCATGTGGTTCTCCTTTCCATCCCGTGGATAGCGTCGTCACATCGGTCATTTTTGTCCGACGTTTCCATTGATTCACAACGATAAATGCTTCGATCTATGAATTCATTTTGGGTTGGGCTAAAGCAAATGTGGGAAATAAAAAAGACGCCCAGAATGATTATAATTCTGAACGTCTGCTTTACAGTCATCCGTTTATTGGAAACAGATCGAAGAGCAGATCAATCTGAAAACAGAATAGCCGCAAAGCCGATCAACCGTCTTTATACCCAAATTTGTACCCAAACGGGCATTTGCTCTGGTTGTGTTCTATTGTGAAAAACCTACAAATTATTGTGTTCAATTGAGCTTATTTGTGTTTCATTATGCTTCATTTTGCGAAAATCCCAAAATTCAAATCTCTCCTTCTCCGCCAAAACCCTTGCAAATCAACGGTTTGCAGGGGTTTTTCTTTTGCTTTCTTTGAAGTAAAAAATGGAGCAGAATTGAGTAAAAATGATGCGTACTACCCACACTACTACCCACAAGATTTCTTGATCGTATCGACTGCGGACAGTGCGTCGTGCATTGTGGTGTGCGCGTAGCGATCCAGCATTTTTGTGGTAGACCAGCGCATGACGCGCTTGATGGTTTGCGGGGCGATGCCCTCTGTAATTGCCAGGGCTGTGGCCGTGGTGTGACGGCAGGAATACGGGGTAAGGCGGCGGCAGCTGGCAGCTTCCAGCACGGCGTAATATCGCTTGTACCATTCTTCCTCGTCACGTTTCCAAATATAGCCGCTTGGCTGGGCTCCGGCAATCAGATCCTCGACCAACGGCAGAATAGAAGCAGCGATCACAATAGGCGTGGCTTTGCGGACTTTGGTTTTGATACCGGCG
>JAEEGL010966657.1_pt1 | contig 12716 bp, 3 predicted proteins | sample 9134231 | NCBI WGS metagenome assembly JAEEGL01 (sample SAMN16246548, study PRJNA631951) | gut metagenome | biome: gut microbiome; feature: rumen; material: fiber-attached | host: Bos | place: Iran: Karaj | collected 2018-10 | reverse complement strand
TTTGAAATTGCCTTAACTAATTGTTTCATTTCAACAATTACATGGTAATTAACTGATGATGTGTTAGTTATTGTATTAGTTTCACTATTTGTTCCACCAACTTTATCTCTCCATGCAGTATTATTCTCAGTAGTTAATTCAATATATGAAACATTGCTAATCTTTTTATTAGTATTATATTTAGCATCCATTGAAGCTAAATTAACGTTATCTGGAATAAATGCACCATTTTGAATACCACGAGATGATGATAATGCAAAAATACCATAACCTGAAGTTGATACTGACTCACCTAATATATATTCAACAAATAAATTATATTTTGCTGAATCAAATGTACCAGTAGATTCAATATATGCCATATTACCATTATATGCCATACTATAAGTTTCAGAAGTTCCAGTTGCATTTGTATTAACGTTAGCAACTAGATTTCTATAAACTGTATTATAGACATTACCACCATTGTTATAAACGTTTCTATAATCAGCAGCTATATATGTTGCCACAAGTGTTTTTAAAACATCTGCTTTAGTAGTAATTAGATTTCTACTGCTGTCATCTAAATATACAATTCCATCCGCAACAAACGCATAACCATTTGAAGCTTTGTCCATTGCTTTTAATACATCACCTAATTTAGCATTAGTATTAGCTAATTGGCTAATTAAGTAATATAATGCCATATTACTATTTTCAACAATCTTTCTAGCAAATTCAACCTTCTTAGCATCTGTTAATTGATTAACAAACAAATTTGTAGGATTGCTAGCATTTCCACTAGTATTAATAGGAGTAAAATTAACAACATTTTCTTTTACAAAATCATTATATAAAGTTGCCACATTAGTTGAATTATTATAAATAGATGATAAATATTTATTTTGAGCATCCGAATAAGAAATGTTTAAATTTAATAATCTATTCTTATAAATGGCACTAGGGGATACAGTATAATTTGGATATGAATAATTAACAGTATAATAATAGCTATCCATTACGAATACTTTATTTGTTTCAACATAATAATTACCATTTTGAGAGAATCTAACAGAAATAGTATTACCATAATATTGCGCTAAATTGATAGATGCTGTTGCAGTTCCGCCCGCAGGAACATTATTCAATGTAGAAATCACAGCATTAGTACTATCATTATAAATATATAATGTATAAGCATTATTATATCTATTTCGAACAGTAATAGACGCTGTAACACTATTAATAGTTAAATTAGAATTCCAAGAACTATATCCAGAATCTGATAATACCAAGCTTTGAGCATTAGCCAATGTTGGCAATGTTATAGTTTGAATATTGTCATCAATTCTATAAGTTACTGTGTATGTATAGGATACAATAGTAACATTACCTACATAATAATCATAATAATTATATCTACCATTAACTTGTTGACCAAAATAATCACTTAAATCAGCAATATTTACCACACCTGTTTGACCAGAAGTCACATTATTACTTGTAGATCCTAAAGATGTACTGTTTGAAGAATTATATATATGTAAAGTAACACCATAATTCCAAGTGTTTCTTAATACAAATGCTCCACTAAAACCAGTTATTATTATACTAGATTGTTGAACACCATTCATTGATGCAAGCCCTGTTATCAAATCATCCTCACTTGGCAAAGTAACACTATTTGCATTAACACTGATATTATTACTTGTATAAGATAAGATTGTATCTCCACTTGCATTATATAAACTTGTAGTACTACTTGTAACATTTTTAGAAGCAGTTCCAGCACTACCACCTGAAATATAATTATAATTAATAGTAAATGATACATCACTTACATATCTCCAGAAACTATAATTACCAGGATCTCCTTGTACAGCATATATAGTTTGTCCATAATAAGAATCCTGCATATTTAAAGTAGTATTATTCACTCTATTTGCTCGACATGTAAATTGGGAGCCCTGATAAACAGTAGCATTTTGCCTTGCTCCTGCAAAATACATTGTTGTTTCAGTAGTAGTGTTCGTTACAGATACGTTAGCAACAACACTATATGATGTAATCTTATAATACGCATTATTACCAATTGTATTTTGAACTGCAGAATTAATTTGTGCTTCTATTTGAGCCTTTGTAACACTAAAATAACTATCATGTCTTTCATTATTATTAACAACGGTAACATTATCTGTTACAAAATTGCCAGTTAATGTAGTAGATGAATTATGAGTAGGGTCTTGAACAAAATTAATACTATAAACTATAACATCTGAATTTGATGTTAAAGTTATAGCTGTTGCTCCACCTGTTTCAAAATAATATTCTCCAATAGTTGAAACATCTTTAGAAACACTGTGAGTTTGATCAGTAAGTGATACCGTTCCACCAGTAGATTTTGCAAGTAATACAATTCTTGTGTCAGTAGATGCTGGAGTTAAAGTCATTGAACTAAACTTTAGTCCATAATCATATGTGACAGTATTATATGTTGATGTATTCTTAGTTACACTGCCGGTATATGAACTCATCTTACCAGCCATATCATATAATGTTGTTATTGGAACATCACCTGTACCATCGAAGCACGACAAATAATAATCTAAATCCGTCATTGACATCGAGCTAAAATTATTTAGTCCGACAACATCATTCGTTACATAGCCAGGATGTGTTCTTAAATAATCCAATATTCTAATATATTGAGAATAGCTTGCATTTGATTCAATTGCCCTTATTGCTTTTAATCGCTTCAATAATCCAATATATTTTGTTTGGTTACCAGCTGCACCATAAATTAATAAATTCTTATTATCGCCAGTAAAGCTTTGTAAGCCATTTAAATGTGCTTGTACTGTAGTTCCGTTTGATTCATATAAATATACAAATGGAATGCTATTATTTAAACTTGAAACAGTACCTTGATAAATATTATTCATAAAGAAATTATCAATATATTCAGCACCTCTAGTTGAAGTTCCTGAAGTAATAGTACTATCACCTAATGCTTCAAGTAAAGCTGCTTGCACTAGTTTTCTAAAGCCTTCATATTTATTTGATTTTAAGAAATAAGTATTAAATAATGTATTAATTATTTCTCTTTCATCATTTGAATATGTTTCACCATCATATTCTGTTAAAACACCATCTAGATTTAATAAATCATTACGTGAATAATCAATATATTGTGAAGTAAATGTACGAGTATTATTCTTTTGCTTCCATGTAAAATAATTATACCAACCACCAGCATGTCTATAAATACCAGTACGTCCAGTTGAATGTAAGCCTGTAGTTGCATTATTAGATACACAAGATGTATACATTCTTAAACCTACTTCAGAGGCAATAAAAGAATAAATATCTCTATAATATCCACTGAAATTCTTTAAAACATGAATAGCATTAAAAGTACCATTTACCATTCTACCAATTTCGATAGTATCAGTAGCACCACCTTGAACTAAGTGATTAGCACCATTACTATCTTGAATATAGAATCTATATTGTAATGTATTTTTAGTAGTACCATTAGCCAACGTAATACTAGTATCTTGTCCTGCATTAAATATTGGTCCTGCAGTACCATTATTTAAAGAAAATACCTCACCTGTGTTTGAAACTCGTAAATATAAATCATTTGGTCCATAAAGTGTTCCACACCAGTCTGTACAGCTTATTTTAGCAACACCTTCAATCATTGGATCATCAAGTGAGCCCGTAAAATTCAACTGACCTGTGTTACCTGCTGTAGAAAAACCTCTAAATTTATATGTTCCAGTTGTGTATGTACCACTTTGATAATAATCAGTACTTAAAGTATATAGCATATTAGCTCCACCTAACTGCTCATTATTAAAATCATAATATAAAAGCATTGGGAAAAAATATGTTTCTTGCTCAGTCATATATCCAGGATCAGTAACCGCAAGTGCACTTCTATATGTTATTGTAGAATTAGAGCCACCTCTAGATTTCATTATTTCATCACTAGTCCAAAGACTATTATCTGTATAATGGAAAATTGAATAATATTTTTCTTTATAATTATTATTATCATATCGATTTAAATATCTCCAGTTAACTATCGGATCATTTACTCTTCTACCAGATTCTTGACTATTTAAAGTTGTTAATTTAGAAAAATCAAATTCACTAGAAGTGATTGTTGGTGCTGCAGTATATGGTCCATAAAAATATACTTGTGGAGTAACATCTTTAGTATACAAATATGATAATCTATTTTCAGAAGTATCACCCATATATGCGCCACCATTATGTGGTTCAGTTACTGATTGATAAGTATTATTATATTCAGTAGCTTTAAAATAAGTAGTAGCATCTGTAGCATAAGTATTGAAATTATTTCTAAATATAGATGTATTTCTTATTAAATTCCATAGATTTACTCTTTCATTTACTACACTCGTTGTTGCAGCTGTAGAGCCGGACATTAATTGAGCTCTTTCATATAATTCATCAAGAGATGAAATATTAAATCCGTTGGCAACAAGCTCGCTATAATAATCAATATTAGATGCCATAACGCCAATATATTCATCAAGCCTATCTTGGCCAAAATTATATGTTATGATTGTTTCAAATAAGGTCTTCTTATTTGCTGCATTTAATGTTTGATATCCAGCAAGCATTTTTGCAGAACTAGATAAAGATGAATCTTGAATATCTAAAATAGATACTAATTCTCTATAGAATGATAAATCATTAATTTCAGAGAATAATGTTGTTAATGTAGCTATTCTTTTTGCTTCGTTTGAACCATAATTGAAATACGAATTAGCATTAGTCTCTAAATATGAAATATATCCATCATATAAAGATAAAACAGCACTTGGATTTACATCATATAAATCATCAATATATCTATCAATATATGCTTTAACTTCATCTTCTTCTATTACGATTGATTTAGCTAATGTTGCTGAATAACCTGAATCGTATTGTAATACACCATTTAAATATGAAAGTAACACATCATTATTAGTACCAATTAACTTGCTTAATACGTTTTGTCTAACTGTTGTTGTAATATAAATATTAGATTGAGAATCATCTGAATAAATATATTCCAAAACCTTCAATAAATCAGATTGTTGTTCATTAGCAATTAATGAATCAATTAATGTATCTAAATCTGAAGCAACTGAATCAGACATCCATGAGAATACATCTCTTGCATCTGTACTAACAGTTGAAATATAATTGTTAGATTTATTTAATACTTTAACAACATTTTCAACATTCATCGCAAAATTATTTGCTGCTGTTGAGTATGCTAATGTTTGCCAACCAATCTTTTCAAAAATAGTAGGATTGATATATTGGAAACCTACGAATTGGAAATAGTCAGTTAAATAAGCATCAGTAGGATTATTAGTTAAATTAAAGGTTACCTTACCAAGTATTGCTTGTTGGAAAGCAAAATTATTGTTAAAAATACCATTAAAAGTCTTATTTCCTGTAGTAACTTCACCATTAGCACTTATATTTGTAACAAATTTACCTGAGAAACTATCTGTAGTTAAAGGAGCATATTGAACAAAACTTCCTAGCCAGTCATCATTTAAATAAGCACCTGTAGCAGCATTTGTAGAAAGGTGAGCTGAATAAAGTGTATCAACAGCTACATTTACATTTGAAGGTGCAGCAACTGTAGCACCTACAATTGAGCACTCTGAATTAAATGAAATTAAATATCTAATTGCAATATTTGATGCAGCATCTGATGTTGCATAATTTGCTAAAGAGAATACTGAACCAATAATTGATAAATAATTTGAGTTTCTTACTACTTCTGTAAATGCTTGAATGTTTCCTGCAGTACTATTTGTTTTAACTATAGTCGAAGTTTTTAAGCCCTTAAAAGTAGAATAATTAAGTGCACTATAATCTAAATACTTATTACCATGGCAACGGTTATACCCCTTAGTAAGCATATAAACATTACCATAATTTATTGTATTTGCTATATAAACCTTATTGTTTGCATCAACTTCTCCTGCAAATCTCGCAAAATACATTACTCCAAAAATACCTGATGCAGTTTCACTACCATAGATATTACCATAATTCATTACATTGATAGTATTTAACAATCCCATGCCAACGATACCTGCAGATTTTGCTGATGGCTCATAAGCTGTAGTTTGAATGTTAGCTCTAAAATTATAAGAATAAATATCACCATAATTAATAGTAAATGATACTATTTGATTTGAATTTGGATTTGTAGTGTTAGATGAATAATTTGAACCATTTTCTAATTCATCATTTCTAGCAATAATACCAGAAACATTTACATTAGATAAATATGTGTCATTTGATGATAAATTTATACCCTTTAATGTACCATTATTTGCACTATTTAATATATATGCGTATTTTCCAATATTTATGCCAACTAAGCCCGCAACATTTATTTCTTTCTCGTTTTCAGTACTCTTGATATAATTTGCGGCAAAAATATTTGATAAATTAAATGTATTTGTAATTGGTGCTTCATTATATGTAGCTATACCTGATGCAAATACATCACCAGCAATAAAAGATCCGTTATCATATGTAGTTGATACTTCTGAACCCAATTTTGATTGACCATTAGGACTCCATATATCTGCATAAGCTATTTTTACTGTCGCAAAATTTGTTGGATTATCAACTGTAATTGCTCCATTGTTTATTGCATCATTAATTGCACCTTTTGCTTTTGAATCAAAATCATTAGATGATGGATTAAATGTATCAATTGTTGCTGCATTGTAACCTGAATTTCTTAAACAAATACCAGATGCAATAACACTACCATTAATGTTGCAGCCATTAAATGTTAATGAAATGTTACCACCATTAAAGATCTTATCAGCTGAACATCCTGGTGATACTTCTTCAAATACACCAATTAAACAAATCTTTGATGTATCTGTATTAACATCACCAACAGTCTTTGTAAATGTTGATGTAATCTTACCTTCATTTCTTACATCCTCATAATTAATATATTTACCACGAGCTGTACCATAATATTCATAGCTTCTTTGACCACCAATAGCAGCTGCCGCAGTAATATTAAAATCTCTTAAATTATAGGCTGTTGAAATATTAGTTGTCATAGCCGGATTTGGATTATCACCACTAACAACATTAACAACACCTGAATATTTATAAACTAAAGATAAATCAAAGCTTTGAGCACCTAATGTTGCTTTTTTTAAAGTAGCTGATGAATTATATTTTTCTGTATAATTTAGGTTATATAAACCAGAAAGTTCAGAAACAAATCCATTCTTAGCTAAAATATTAACACCGCTTGTATATTCAATATTTGCTGCAACATCAGTAGCTGCAGTAACAATATTTGCTCTATTAGTTAAAGAAGATGCTCTAAATCTATATTTACCATCCTTTGTTTTATCTGTTGATACAATAACACCTGCAGAACGTGGAGTTGTTACAATATCAGCATTTAAAACACCTGATAAATATGTATCAGCTGAACTATTACCAGCATATAGAGTAATTGCACCTTGGTTTGTTAAATTTAAAATTTGTTTTTGTACACCAAATTGTCTACCAACAACACCTGATACATAAAGTGAATTATAATTAACATTTGATCCGCTTGCACCAATACTAATAGTACCGATGTTTTCCAAATTTTGTTCTGTCATTGAATAAGCTGCACCAACAACACCACCAATTTGGTAATTACAAGCACTACCATCGAAATTAAGTGTCATATCAACACCTGATAAGCAAGTATCAATATTACCATATGTTTCAGAAATATAACCAACAACACCACCGATTGCATTGCCCTGTGTATAAACAGATTCAACAGGTGCTGTAGATTCGAATCTAGACATAGTGAATGAGCCAGCTGCAGTACAATTATCAACTGTACCTTCACCGCCTAAAATACCAACAACACCACCAAGATAAAATTCCTTAATATCTCTTGATGAATGAGTTGTAGTTATATAAACGTTAACATTAGAAATATGGCCCTTTTCAACATAGCCTGATACAGCAGCAATACCCTTAACGTTTGTTGTTGCTTCAATAGTATCTAAATTAACGGCACTTGGAATAATATTTAAATTAGAAACTGTACCACCTAAATATGGGAATAGGCCATAACAGTCAATACCAAGTGTTAAAGCTTTTCTATCAGCTGCAACAGCATCGAAATTATAGATTGTTGGAGCGTTTGATGTAACATTTGTTGAAAGCTTAGGCTTAACAGTACCACCAACATTATCTGATGTAATTGTTGATGTTATAATCTTAGAATATGCATATGTAGAAGGTAGAATGTTCAATAAATTAATATCGTTTGTAATCTTATAAATAACCTTATCTCCTGCAAAATAATCTGATGAATTCATAAGCTCAAACATATATAAGAAATCCTTAGTATCTGCAATTCTAAATGTATAGATTCTATTTTTGAATAATTCTTCTCCATTTGTTGTAAAAGATAAGCCTCTTAGAATTGGAGTATCATTTTTAATATAAATTGCAATATCATTATCATATTTAGTAGGTAAATACCATCTATTATTTGTTGCATAATTAGTATTTAAGCTATCTACTGATGAGCAATATGTACCTGGGTTCTTATCTGGTGTTAAAACAGTATAATCATCAAATACATTATCCTTATATGTGATTTCTCTTACTCCACCTGTTAAAGTTCTATAAGAAGAAATACTTCCATCATAATAATAAATATTTGTTGAAGTAGCATATTTATTATCCTGATAACAAACAGTGTTGATATTTTCATAACCAACGATTGTATGGTTAGCAATTGTTGATGCTGCAACATAACAATTGTTGAATGTACCATCATTCAAATATACTAAACCAGCCATTCTGTAATTTGAAAATACAGTAATACCTGTTTCATATTCAATCATATCTCTTAGATCTTTGTAATAACAATATTCAACAGTTCCACCTGTTTCATTATGGCCAACTAAATTAGCTATACCACCATCAAGTATTACATGCTCAAGCTCAGATGAAATAATAATGTTTTGTGATTCAACTAAGCCTAAGTTTTTAATAGTACCTTTATTTGTAGAAAACATTGCATAATAATACATGTTAGAATATTTTGATTCATTATTGTTTTGTGGTGTAATGTTTTCCATAAATAAATTAGATATCTCATATCCATTACCATCAAATGTACCGCTAAATGATGTACCATTATATCCAACAGGAATAAATCTATTCATTATCGAATATTTAATATTTGATGATAGCTTATAGCTTTTTGATAAATAAGCTGTATTTGTATCACAAGCAAGTGAGAATTTATATAATTCCTCATCTGTTGAAATAGTAACAACCTTACTACCTATGCTGTTTACATCTGCATAAGCATCTGTCATTGTAATTGTATCTGTTGTTGTAGTAGTTTTAGGATCAATAATTTGAGCCTGATTACTAGAATAAGATGATGTTGTCTTATTGAAGGCAACATCATCAAAAGAAGGGTTATATGAAATAGCTACTATAGTAATTATTACAGCAACAAATAAGACTATAGACATAGATATAGTCAAAATCTTATTAACTTTTTTAGTCTTATCCTTTCTCATAACTATCCCTCCTTATGCGAATAGCGTATCAAAATCTACGCCCCATAATTCTTCTGCACGATTCGCTTGAACAATATCAACAGTAAATGAAACCTGAACTGTTGTAACCTTGTTTGGAGCCTGTACAGATGTATCGTGATAGAAATATCCTTCATTTACATCAAACACGAATGATTGTGGTGTATATTCACCCTCAGTATTCTTAACTGGAGTGAATAATTGCTTATAATATGCAACGTTTTGATCTGGATCATATTTCCAGTTAGGGTCATTGATACTAAATGGTGAAGCTCCTGAAATTTGAGCCTTTGGAATATATCTTGTTCTTTCACTTGTAGATGATAAGAATTGAGTTGAAATCCAAGCGTCTTGGATATGAATTCTTACATATACAGGAATTCTTGTTGTAAAATCAAATTTTAAACCTAATTGATTTAAATATGGTGCTGAATAATCGATACGACCATCATTTTTTGTTCTTTCACTAGCATAACAAATAATTGTATTTGCTGTTGAAGCAACAATTGATTCACCTTTTTCCTTTGTGAATATATATACACTTAAACCATCAGAGCCAATAACATATCTGTGATTAGCACTATCACCTAAAGTAACAGCTGAAATAACCTTATCAGTAGTTGTTAATGTTAATGTTTCAATTACTGTGCTTTCTTTCTTTAGGGTAATTACATTACCTGAGATTGTAGGAGTTAAAATTGTATTTGTTGCATCAAAGGCAGTTTTAACTGAAATCGAATCGTTTCTATTGTAATATTGAGTACCTGATTGCCACTCGTCAGCAATCGCATATGTATCACCATTCTTAGTGTAATACGTTACACCTGTAGAAAATCCTGATGGAGTATCTACTGGAAGATAATTTGTATTAATTGAAATACCTTCTACATAAGCATATGAATCAGTTCTTAGCTTACATAATCTTCTATATTCTTGTGAATCCTCATAATCGCCTCTAGTCTTAGCATATGATAAGAATGATTTTTCATTTATTGTTACATCACCGACTGTAACATCAGATGAAACGATATTCTTCTTATATGAGAATGCTGCAAAAACAATAATAGATGCTGTTAGTAATACGGCTGCAGTAATAGCCATTATACATAATTTAATATTAAATTTTCGCATGACTATCACTTCCTTCTTCTTAAGCCTGTGTAGCTGTTATAATTAAACTAAATGGATATACGTTTCTAGAATTCTCTAAGAAATTTGAAGTAGCATTATCAAATAGTTGAATTCCAAACATATATAAATAAATTCTTTTTGTTCCTCCACTAACACCATGGCCTGTTGAAGCAGTAAGTGGTGTAGTTGTAGAAAAATCATTTGTTAAACTGTTTGCTGCTATGTAGCTATTAAGTGAACCATCAAAGCTACTATTATCAGCAAGTTCTGTATCTGTTATAACACAAGATACATAAGCTCCTGTTGTTGTTATTAAAGCGTTACTGATAGTAGTACCGCTCATTGTTAAAGCACCAACATAAGCCATTGTATTTACTTCATAATAATCTGTTTCTGAATCAAATGTTTTAGCAATTGAATATTTATTATCAGCAAATGTGTAATAAACACCTGCGTTAAATGCATCCTTTGTCAAATTAGTAGCTTCTTGATATTTACCAACAATAAAGCTCGTACCAGCATTATCAATTGTTGTTATTAAAGCAACATTATTTTTATCTACAGAGCTAATTGATTTAATTTTTGAATCTTCAACTGTAATTGTAGAAGTTATAAATGCTTCTTTTGTAAAATATGTATTTCCGGCTTCATAGGCTGTTTTTTTAGAATAGCCTGTTTCATTACTAAATACATAATATTCAGTGCTTGTAAAATCTGAATCTCTATTTACATTAGCTTTTTCATATTTGTAAATAGTCATAACATTATTTTCAATCGAATTTGATAATGTAAATGGTTGAATGTTTTGCTTAATAGTTAAATCAACTGGTGTAAGTGAATAATTAGAAATATCTAATGTTAGCTTAATAGCTGATCTTGTAAAATACTTACCTTCTTTTGTTGAATCGACATCGAAGAATACTACATCTTTAATGTTATATTCTTCTACATTTGTCTCGTCTTCAATCTTATAAGATAAAACTAAACCATTTGATATATAATCCATTGAAGATGATTTATTAGTGTTTGTGTACCAAGCGAATGTTAATGCTGTTCCAACAAGAATTAACACTACGAAGGTAGCAACTAAGTTAAAAATTAGTTTTCTATTCATAATTCTACCTCCTACTTATCCTCAAACATTGTCAATGAATCAATGTGTAATTCTTGATACATGAAATATTTATCCTTGTCATCATCATCTAGGAATGTTAATGAGAAATAATAATTTGTAGTGCCTACAGGAATTATTTGCTCATTTAATATTGAATCTGCAATATTTGAAATATTAGATGAAGATGTTACATTATCTCTTTTTGTGATTGCACCAGAATGAGTTTCAGTTTGCCCATATTTTTGAATAACGTAACCATCTTTTATTTCAAAATGTCTTAATGATATATTCTTTTGAGCATCTACGATATATAACACATTTTTAGTATCACCATTTTCAACTACTGGTTCAACTGTAACCTGGCTATTAGCTACATCATATGTCTTAATTCCGTTATAAGTGATATACTTACCATCATCTGATACCTTAACATAATTTGTATCAAGCTTAGATTGTATACCTTGGAATTTTGCAGTTAATTTAACAGGTGCTGCGCCACTATTTGTACATTCTAGTTTAAAATATGTTGTAGAGCCTGGTAAAACATTTCTTTGCTGAATCTCAGTAGCAACTACCCATTTAGATTCTGATGTCTTCCAATAATAAAGCTCATAATGAGTTGTTTCATTTTCAGTTTGTCCAACTATAGACTTAACTTGAACAACTTCATTTTGTGTATACCAAGAATATACTGTAACAATCAAAAGGATTGTAGTTGTTACAAGTGATAAAATTGAGAATATTAAGTTAAGTTTCTTGCTCATAACACTACCTCCTTTAGAAAATAAAAAAGTTGCCCCTAAGTTTTATTACTTAATGACAACTGGCTACCATAATTATTT
>JAEEGL010210888.1_pt1 | contig 12716 bp, 5 predicted proteins | sample 9134231 | NCBI WGS metagenome assembly JAEEGL01 (sample SAMN16246548, study PRJNA631951) | gut metagenome | biome: gut microbiome; feature: rumen; material: fiber-attached | host: Bos | place: Iran: Karaj | collected 2018-10 | reverse complement strand
GTTAAGGATATCCTGCTCATCCTTGGTGTAATTAACCTTTACGCCTGTGCAGAAGATTGCCTCGTTTGCAGGTGCCTTGTGTACTCCGCGGGTGATGTCGGTACGTGAATATACGCCCATAACAGCTCCTGAAGGAGGAACAAAGTCGGACTTGTTGGAACCTCTGTCAAATACCTGGATCCAGGGATGATACATAGCAGCGTAGGTGCTGTCGATAAGTCCGCGATACTTAACGAGCTCGTCGGTCTTATACATATCCTTGGGCATATCGATAACCGCGAAACGGCTCTTTGTGTTCTCGCAGTGAGCTACAAGAGCAACGATAACCTCGGGGATGGTCACTCCGGGAACTGCAAGGATGTTGACATTGTCATTCTCAAGGAAGCTCTGGATACCTGTACGTCCCTCAGGGCCGTCATCGGTTCCGATAAATGTAAGAGCGTTAACCTTTGCGATGCTGCCGTCAGCTCCGCCTTCAAGAGTGAAGCTTCCTTCGGTGATACCCTTGCCGAGGATATTCTCTACAGGGTTTCCGATCTCCTTGATGGGGGTGTCGTCCTTAGCGCCGTCAGCGGGCTTGGAAACAGCTTCTTTAACTGTCTTAGCCTCAATAGTGATAAGCTTGCTTCCTGCAAGTTTGGAGCTGATGTAGGAAGGTGAAGAAGCATTGAGGGTAAGGTCGAAGAAATTCTCCTGTGCCTCGTTATAACGTACTGACATGTCAAAAGTAACAAGTTTAACAACGTTCTTGGGGATCATGTCCGCATCAACGGGATCTGCCTTGAACTTGTTCTCAAAGGTGATCTGCTCGTCATAGATCATTGCAATACGGTTGTATTCGCCGTTGAACTCAACGATATCGCCTTCTCTGAAGCCTTCTGCGCTCTTTGCCTTGTAGACATTCTTGCCTACTGCCTCAAGAAGCTGCATCTTCTTCTTGGTAACTGTCTTTAATGAAACCTGAATGCGGTTTCCCCACTTACCTTCATTTGCTGCGGTAACCTTAAGGATACCCATCTTCTTGGATGCGCAAACCGCATCTTCGGGTGCAACACGTGATACATAGCAACGTGTACCGCCGTTTACAAAGAACTGCTCAACTGCATTTGCGAGGAAACGGTAATCTCCGTGTGTGTACTCGCTAAGGAAGCCGCCAAACTGCTGCTTGAAGCTCTTAAAACTTGTTACAAGAAGGGGAGCTCCCTTGGTGGGGCCTTTCTCTGCAAGACCGATAAAGCCGCCTGTGCTTGTTCCTACCCCTTCTACGCTCCGTGGAGAATTGTCATATTCTTCGACGTATACTCCGGGACTAAAATATTCAGCCATAAACTGATTTTCTCCTTTCGTTTTTTTATGAACGTTCAATTAATCATTACTTTGGTCTGACCGGGATTCACGATACTTATCGATCCCGCAAAACTGCACATGCACTTTGAATCAAGCGTAAGGCAGGGTTTTCCGCCGACAAGTGTCTTTGCTCCTCCCATCCAGGTGCCGGCCACAGTCGGCATACAGGGCTGCGGAGTAAGAACTCCCAGAGCGGCGGCGGTTGCAGCCGACACAGCAGGATTGGCAAGGGATGTACACATGGCAAACGGCGAAATATTTGCTCCTCCGGCGATATCCGTCATCAGACAGATCGGTTTCCCGTCCGCCAGCACTGTAAAATTATTCGTCGAATTAAGTGTACCCGGTGCCGTTCCAAAGCTGCATACACAGCTTGCACCGTTAACCACGGCAACTGACATTTACTGATCCTTCCTCAGTCAAGACCGGTGATCTCGCTCTCCGCGAAATCAACTTTTTTGTATCTGATCTGACCGTTCACAACATATTTGATAAGGTACCTGAGGTTTTTCCCGTCATCACGTACCCTGAAAAGGTACGTTCCATCCTCCCAGATCTGACCGTAAATAATACGGCATATCTGTGAATTCGGGAGTATTTCCTCGTCCGGATTCTTTCGTATCCGGAATTTCTTTTCAGAGAGTTCCTCTTCGATCTCAACGACTTCAAAGGTTGTCTTCTCTGCATTGAACACTCCGTAACGTCCGTCAGTGAGGTTTACTCTTCTGTTTGGCGCAAACACTGTCATGATGCGCTTCTTCTGATCAAGCTCCCTGATGGTCGTAACGGCTCTGCCTGGATGGATGGCTTCTAATTTCTCAAGTCCGGAAAGGCGACCCTTAAGTGTGATAAGAGCTTCTCCTTTGGATGTATTCTCTGACGGTATCAGGAATACGTCTATCGAGGGAAGTATACTGTCCAGCTCCTCATAGTCAACTTTTAAGGTTTGGGGTTCGTATCCATATACTATTACCTGCATAAGACAATTCTCTCTGCCGATGTTGATGAATACGTAGCTTCCCTCGCCGCGTGCACTGGCGGTGATCGACTCACCGTCTCTGATAAAGCGGACATTTCTCTCATCCACCGCAAACCCTGTTGTTGAATCCTTTAACGTGATCAGCAGATCAAGTTTTGCGCGGATAACTGCCTTCTCCATTTCCGGTTTCCTCCTTTCCGGCGGGCAGGTTTATCTCTGCCTCTTGGTGGTGGTCGTCTGTTAATCTTTATCCACCCCCTCACCTGTTACATTCAGCGAGAACTGTGCATCAACAACACGAGGAGTATTGATGACGAGTTCGCTGGATACATATACGGGTGCCGCCTTATAAAAGAGCGATATCTGATAAGGCTTGTTTATCGCACTCCACACCCTTACTTTCTCCTCAAGACTGATCTTCGCCTGCGTGAGAACAATCGGAGGTTCCTGAGTATCCAGCCAGTTCTGAAGCTGGTTCGGAAGTACTGAATTGTTATCCGAAACAATCTGTGCGCACTTTCCGATGATCTTTTGGAAGTCCTGGTCCTTAAGACCTGCCTGGCCTCCCGAATTTATAAACACCATATAGTAAAGACTATACGGCTTTGGCGGCGGCTGAAGCTGGTACTTGCCCCGTCTTACCGTCGGCGGCGGAGCAACCGTGTCATCCTCTTTGATATCATACAGATACAGCCCGAGGATATAGTCAACATCCTGCGATGCCGGTGATGAAACCTCTATATTGTTGGGCGAGGGTATCGGCTCCGGACACATTTTTTTTCTGAGGACATTGATTATGTAGTTACTTACATCTGAGATTATTGTATAATCTGCCATCTGTTTATTCCTTTTTTGCGTTTTCACCGAGTATCCCGGCTATTTCCGTAATTATCTGATCCATTCCCGGAGTTATGAGTATCGCCCAGTCGGTATTATCAACATAAGCACACCCGCATCCCATATATTTCCGTGCAAAATCTTCCGTGATGTAACAGTATTTCTCATTGCTTCCCCTGCGCAGATATTCATCTGTCTGCTCTCCGGCCGCTTTATCCATGTTGTCGGTATCGGAGATATTCTTGGCAACAAGCGTTTTACCCACCGTGAATGTATAGCTTGCGGATCCGTTATTGATCTGGCTCATGGTTATGTCCGCGCTGCCGTCTTTACGTACGTATCTGAAACCGGTAAACATTCTGCAATTATCCACAGCGGCAAGGGATACATATTCGGTTGATCTGTCATCCAGATACTGCCTGTAAATACATGCGCTTCCGTTCCTGATAAGCTCGTCCAAAAGATTTCGCATGTAGTCATAAAGCCCGCTGTCGGTGTCACCGTAAGTAATATCCGCAAGATAAGCCACTATGGCCGCCTTCTGGGCATCATTACTGTTATCGAAAGTATCGCCTATAAGATCATCGGCCTCACCGGTTGTAAGATCCCTGTATGTATCAAGTCCTTTTCCGCTGTCAGACATCTGTCTTCCCTCGGGGACTGCAGTCTTATCTTTTGCTCTGTCGGCATATTCCACCGCGTCGTCTCCGAACTGCTTCAGAACATCTTCCGCATCTCCGAGATCAGCCGCCACCGTAACGAGCCTGTCGATGTCTCCCTTTACATCATACCCCTCTGTATCCTTTGAATCAAGCATCGCTGCGAGTATCTCCGACTCGGCATCGGGTCTGCCGGAAACTGCATGCGTTTCGTCAAGATCGGGATTAACCGTGTCTCTTCCCGCCTCACCGCCGGTCTCTGCAGCCTGTGCATCGGCGAGCATCTTCAGCAGAGCCTCTATCTTCTTTGCTCTGACAAGGTCATCCTCCTCGATCGCCCGTTCCAGTTCCTCTTCCAGATCGCTTTGCAGCCCGTCGTCATCATCCTCCTCATCATCCGTATCAGCCCTCTCTTTAAGAGCCCTCAGGAGGTTCTCAAGCCAGTCTATGTGGCTTTCTATAACTGCTCCGTCACCGGTGGTAAGGAAACTGTTTCTTATGCCGTAAGCATATTCGAGCCTGCCTTCCACATATATTATCGCATCCTGTACGCTTTCCCTGTCGGACAGTGCCTTAATATAAAACTGATAATCATGACAGCTTTCTTCGGTCCTGTTTTTTCTGAAATCCGACATTGAAAACGGGAGTAACCATCCGTAGAGAAGATCGATCTCACGATCTTCGTGTACCTTCTCGTCCTTATTGATGTTGACCAGATCGGTCAGCATCTGAAGGTAGGGCATGCAGGAATCTATGTCGGGGGCATTTGCTGCCACTGCCCTTGAGAGAAGATATTTCGCATAATCGGAAGCTGTCTCTCCTCTCCTGATGCTCTTCTTTTCGTATTCGGTACGTGCCGAAAGACATTCTTTTATCGCATCTTCTATTAACTGAGTAAGGTCGGGATCCTCGTCAAACGAATAACCCGAGTAAGCGTTCATGTATTTGAACTGCCTTCCGTAGGCGGGAGTCCCGGTTGCGGCTGCATCCCTGAGGAAATACAGAGTAGGTGCAAAGCTTAATTTGTCTGCCTTCAGATATGTTAAGGATTTCTCCTGATAATCCTTAAGCGCGGCTTCGATCTTGGGAAGCCTCTCCTCAAGAGAAGGTGTTGTCGACAATACTTCTTCGGCAACTTCGGTGCTTATGGTCCTTACCCTGTTTATATCTTTAAGCTCTCCCGAAAGGATTTTTTTCTCATCTTTGCTGATATCCTCTCCGTCCTGCATCTGGGAAGTATTCTCGGCCTCGGCCTTGATAAACTCCGCTTTCAGCACTCCAAGAGCTTTCTCTATGCTGTCGTTAGCGGCGAGCTGACTCTTTATGCTCGCTTCTTCAATGTTCAAAAGATTGATGGAGTGGGTGTATGGAGTATCCCCTTCCTCATCTTCGTATATTTCGATCTTGCTTATCTCATCGGCGATTATGTCCGCCTTCTTGTTAAGCTCTTCAAGATAAGCTTTTGCCACTCTTATACAGTTGTTTTTTCCTTCAATTCTCTTTTCGTTTTTCTCTTTTTTATCTTTTAACGCAGCAAGTTTATCTTCGTGCTTCTTCTCGGCTTTGAGAAGTTCATCCAGCTCTGCATTCTTTGTTTCAACAGCTTCTTTCTTTTCCCTGTAGCTTTCCTCGATGCCCGAAGCTTCGTCGAAGGCCTTCTTCAGATCCGAAAGCATGCTGTTCCCGCTTTCGTCCTGAGCAAGCATCGATCCCTGTTTTTCATCTATACCGGCATCTATCCGGGCCAGCTCATCTTCAAGGGACTGTTTCCCGTTGCCGGTGAGCTCGTTATACTCGTCCAGAAGTGCATTTATCTCATCCTCGAGAGCAAGATCGGCTTCCAGAGAGGCAACGGTTTCCGAGAGGGAATTCAGCTTCCTGCGCGCCGCATCCAGCAGCGGTTTTAAGTCTTCCACGACATCGGTCTGTTTTTCCACACGCCGGTCCGCTTCTATCTTTTTGTCAGGATCGTATGTTTTTGAACTGTCGACAGTCGCGGTAAATCTGCTCTTTGTATAACTGTCGGCATCCCACTTGTATTCCTCGAGGCGCACAGATTCATTTAATAAAGACTCCTGCACATATTCGGAATATGACTTGACCTCTTCATATTCCCGTCTCGAATCTTCAAGCAGCTTTTCCTTTCCTTTTGCGGCATCATACCTGTCGGTAAGCTCCTGTATCCGGGCTTCAAGCTCTGCTTTTCTGCTCTGATACGCTTCAAGCTTATCTTCTTTTTCTTTTTTGAGTGCGGCCACTTCCCCGGTTATCTCATCCGTCTCGGAAAGTATGTTGTCTATCTTTGAATTGAGTTCTTCATACTGCTGCTTTACCGGAGCGAAATCCCGGCTTAGGGAGTCCAGTTCATCCGAAAGCTCCGCTTTGCGGTTTTCCGTATCGAGTGCATCAAAGCTTTCGTTCTCCGCGCTTATCTGACTGTCTATCTCCGCATTTGCGTTTTCAAGAGAATCCACCGTCACGGTAAGGTCTGTTATCGCTGACTGTTCTTTATCTATCTGAGTGTTGAGTATGGCAAGCTGTGCATTGACCTGGGTCTTTCTGAGGGCCACCTCATCCTCAAATTCCTGTTTTTCTACATCCGAGCTACCGGCCAGCTTATCATTTGAAGTCAGATTGTAATAGACTTCCGCGCGCCTTGCGGCATCGACCTGTCTCTCCACGAGAAGTGCACTGTCTGCCTCTTCTTCCATTCCCCGGTCAAAAAGCTCCAGGAACATCTGATGGATATTATCCATCTCTTCGTCGGACTTTATGGTAACGGCATCCTGGATGTTCGGCCAGTTGCGCATCAGGGTCATGATATCCCTGTATTCTTCAGGATAGACCAGTGGGGATTTTGAATATGCTTCGTCCCATCTTTGCTCTAAAAGGCCTTTGTCCGCGGAAAGGGCCGCGTATTGCTGTTTCAGCTTTGCTGTGTCAAGAGACTCTCTGTCAAAGTCCAGAGTGTCATTCTCGAAGAAAAAGTACAGGGTGCGGTACAGATAGTTTTTACTCCCTTTATCCTGCCAGGAAACCGCTCCGCTGTTGTAATACTCTTCTATGGCATCCAGCTCGGGGATGTTCTCCATATCATAAATGGAGATCATTTTAAAAATATCTATGCTGTCTCCGGTGAGCGGATCCCTGGGTATTCCGTCTTCTCCCACCACTGCGGTGATAAGGTAAGGGAAAAGCTCCGTTTCCTCAACATCTTCGGATGAGGGAAGTATAAGGTCGATGGATGAGGCATCCTTGATATTCTTCCATTTGGCCCCGTCCAGTTCCGATCTGTAATAAGCGATGGGCTGATTGTATGTATCCCGGCTCTCGAGAGCGCTCTGGTATACCTGCGCGGTGACCGCTTTGGCACACATGAGATATGTTCCCACAAAAAGCCATGATGCGGGAACCACATTCTTCAGCTCCTGAGTGTAATACTCGTAAGTGATCGCATTCGATGATGCAGGCCGGGATGAGGTAACTCTGCCTTCTGTATCATCCGCCGTAACGGTCAGAGATGAGGAAAAAGCGATAACAGGCGCAAGAATAAACGCCATAGCACTTGCCCTAATATGCATTTTCCTTTCCCTGAAATCATTAATCATATCAACCCTGCCCGACTCTTTAGCTTATTGTCCGTCAGCCTTCAGATCAAAGGCATCAAGTATTGCAGCGATCCTCTTGTCTGTCTGTGGTGTTATGAGCACTGCCCATTCCGTTCCCGGGATGTAGACACATGTGCAGTACAAAAGTGCTCCGGAAGCGCTCTCCACGATATAAGGATACTCTTCTCCGCTTATATGTCTGATGGAGTAATCACTCTGACGAACGGTAGGTTTATCCATGCTCATCTCATCACCGTTGTTCTTACGGACAGTTTTTAATCCATCCGAGAACCTGTAGCTGGCGGAACCTATAATGTACTGCTGCATGGATGCGGTATTTTCGGAAGAGACGAAAGCAGTCGTATCATCCACAAATCTGAATCCTGTATATCTTCTGCAGTTGTCGACCGCCGCAAGCGACACGTACTCCGTCGAAAGATCCGACACATACTGCCTGTAGATGAAGGGATTGCCCTCGCTTATCAGCCTGTCTAACAGATCAAGTGCGTAATCGTAGGAATTCTTATCGTTACGGGCATCCGCAAAATTGATAAGTGCCGCAACCACCGCCGCCTGTTCTGCTGTACCGAAGTCGTAAGGCTCCTCTCCGTAGCTTTCTCTTATGGCGTCATCAAAATCATCTTCATCAAGAGCTAACGAATCTCCGTAATCCTTTGCCGGAAGACCGTCTCCGTGTCCTGTGCCGTTTCCGCCGGTACCTGTCTGGCCTTCTCCTTCGTTTCCGTCGGAACCGTCTCCTCCGCCTTCTCCGGTATCTGCGCCGTTTCCGCTGTCGTCGGTTTCCGTCCCGGTCCCTTCACCGTCACCGGAGATATCTCCCAGTGCTGCGATACCGTCTTCCACAAGGTTTATGAGAGCCTTCGATCCGCCGTGGATCTCTAACGCGTCAAGGACCTCCTGAAGCCTCGGAGATTCAAGTGCTATAAGTGCATTTATACCGGGTTCGAGATTGTCAAAATCATTGTCTGCGATCTTTGCCAAAAGCTCATCTGCGATCTTATCCGCCGCTGCCTGCTGAGTTCCGATCTCCTGCGCCTCCACCTTTTCGGCGGCCGATGCGCCCGGATCATTCTTCACGGCTGCTCTCTTGGCATTGATATCATCTATCTGCTTCTGAATCTCGGTTATTTCGTTTTTGATCTTGTCGCCGGTTTCGTTATCATTATTGTCGTAAGCGTTGAGCATTTCCTGCTCGAGAGTGGCCTTTTTGGCATTTAAATCATCGAGCTCATCCGTGATCTCTCCGCCTTCCTTCACGGTGTTCAGAAGGTCGTTAAGCCATTTTATGTGATCGTTGAGAGCTTCCTCGGCATAGGGTCCGAATGCATCGCCGGAGATGCCGGTTCTCTGGGCTTCCGCCCAGTTGATCCTCTCCCTGACAAAATTCAGGGCATCATTAGTCGGAAGTCTCATTGCTCTCGCTTTGATAAAACTCTGAAGCTCGGTTGCCACGGAGGCAACACCCGCTTTCTGATCACTCAGTATCTCTTCAAGCGTTTTCTCCGAGGTAAGCGGATCGGCCGCTGCCTTCAGATATGTCTCTCCCGCAGATGAATGAACACTTTCGCTGAATTTTGCATCCCCTACTTCGAGAAGCTTGTTGATGAGCGTCAGCTCCCTGCTCTTGTGTGCAATAACATTGTTTTTAACATTTCCCAGGTCTACGAGGTCTCTCAGGTTTGTGCTCACGGCGGCGCTTCCCTGTGCCGCATTGTTGATCACATTATTTGAAAGATCATATTCCATCCGGGAGACTATCGTGGTTCCCGGAGACAATGAAAGCGAACTGTATTTTATGTAGCTCTTATTACACTCTGTGATCGCATTTTCCACGGCTTCAGTGATGGATGACACTTCGGCGAAATCCTCATCCGTGTACATAATAAGATTAAAGTTTCTGCCGATCTGAGTCTCGCCGTATGCAACCTGCTGATACAGAAGGTTGAGAGAAGGTCCCACAAAATAATTGTTTTCTTCGTTCTCAACCAGGTTTTCGTAAACCCTTGCTCTTCTCCCCGCATCAAGCCTTTCCAAAAGAAGAAGTGCCATATCCGCTACTTCTTTGTCATCGCCCGTGCCGCTGGCTCTGAGCTGACCGTACAGATTTCCCATTCCTTTCATCTTCCGGTCATAATCATCGGTCACTTCATCCTGAACACATGAAAAATGTCTCCATACTTCCTGGAAATTGTATATCCTGTTTCTTAATGTTTCTATTCCTCCGGCAGCATTTATCTCGTTTCTCCATGCCACCTCGTTTCTCCATGCCACGGGACCTCTGATGAGGGCAACGCGTGTATCGGGTGTATTCCAATCGTAGTTTAGTCTGGCTGTCGTGCTTTCGGCCGCGGTTTCTATACTTTCGAGAAATCCTCTTCCGCTCTCCTCTATACGTCTGGATGCGATAAACATTCCGAAGCGGTAATCTCCGGCGTAAAAAGCTATACCTGTACGGGCCGACACTCCCAGGATATACTTGCAGTCTTCTGCCATTGAGGCATTTCTTGCAAGATATGAGTCGGAATTGAAAAATTTTGTCAGTCTTTCGTAAATATAATATTTTGAACCCGTGTCGGTGGCAGAAACGATATCTGCGTCATATTGTATCTTTAATGCCCTTAACTCGGGAATCTGCTCCATCTCATACGGATTTGAAAGGTTGAATATATCAACCGCGGCACCGGTCTTTGCATTTACGGGCATTCCGTCGCTTCCCACAACCACCGATACCAGATATCCCGCCAGGCTTGCCTCTTCGATATTTTCAGCTATCGGAAGGATATCCTCGAGCCCGGAAGCTCCGTATATATCACGCCAGTTGTTTCCGGCGAGCTCGGATTTATACAGCATCAGCTGCTGATTGTATGTGCTCATGGAAGCGAGTGCCGCTCTGTAGAAGGTCTCATTCAGACACTGTGCATCTATCAGCCATGTCCCTATGAACAGAGTTCCGCCGGGCACCGGTCCCTGCCCTTTTCCCGCTCTGTTAAGAATGTATTGTCCGTATGTTACGAGATTCGAGGTATCAATATACTCATAAGTGTTCTGGTCCGCAAACCCTCCTATGCTTACACTGGACACCTCGCCGAGAAGTGCACTCTTTAAGCTCTCCTCCGAGATAAACGGATCGGAATCTTCATCCGTTCCGGCAAGCCTGTCATAGACTGCGATTATCTGTGCGTCGGTAAGCAGGGCCGCAACAGTGATCTCGTTCTTGGCATAGGATGCGACCAGATTACCCATGGTATATCCGGTATTCATCGGATCACCGAGAAAATCTTTTCCGGGGCTGTAAGGGGATCCCGGAGAGTCGGCTGATTCATCGCTCCAGGGGTTAAGTTCCGCGACAGTTACCGTCGAAACAACTCCTGTTTCCGGATCGGTCACATCCTGGGTGTACTTGTCCTTTATGAGATCTCCCAGAGCTTTCATGAATGAAGGGATATTAACAGTACTCCAATTAGTCTCATTCGTATGAAGGCTGTAAAAAGTGTTTTTTATGACTTCATCCGTCAACTCATCATATCTTGCGGCATTTGACATGTTCTCGCTCACCAGCGCCGATATGATAGTCTCGTAAATAGTCTCGCCTTCGGCATATGCTGTTGTACTCTCTGTCATAAACAGATCCGGAAAAGAAACTGCAAGAATAAGTGCCGAGAAAAAGACACATAAAGCACGTCTTAAACAGCTTTTGATGCTATTACGTTTTCCTTTCCTCATCTTATTTCTCATTCATTTTCCCTTTTGTACACTAAATATAGCACTTCCCCTGCAACAAAACCGCAACACCCATGATATCAATAATAAGATGCTATAACCGTTTCGATCTCATTCAGCTGATTGTTGAGCAGTTTTTTCTGCGTCTTGTACGATTCTTTATCGGTCTTCGATCCTTTCCATTCTTCTGTCCGGATCTCAACGGCGGTTTCCTTATTTGCTATACTTGTTTCGGTATCGCTGATAAGAGTATTCATCTTTACGGTAAAAGCTTCCAGCTCCATTCTCAGTCTTTCAAGCTTGGCGGTAGAGCTCTCGGCTCCGTCGGGAAGCGTTCCTTCAAAATAAAACCTTCCGTATGCTTCCTGTGCTTCTTTAAGCTCCTTCTCGTATTTCTCGATTCTTTTTTTGCTAGAGTCGGAAATAAGCAAAAACAAGGATGATTGCCCCAGTACTCTTTCAAGCTCTTTCAGCTTGCTCTTCTCTTCCTCGAGCTTTCTGATGCATTCATCCCTTTGGGCCGTGATCTGTTCGCCGTTTCTTTCCAGAGTACTTATCTCGTTATTCGTTTTTTGAGTAGTCACTTCGAGTTCCGTCTTGTAACTGTTAAGGACCACTTTCAGGACATTGATCTCGGCATTGATGTCAGCAAGGTAGTTGGCAAGATTGGGATACCTGACACACACAAGCTCATCGATCGCTTTGTCTATATTCTCGATCTGACTCCGCAGGTCGTCTCTCTGCTTCTTCAGATCGGCCAGTCTCACTTCCTTGGCAGGATCGGTCTTTCTGAGCACGGATTCCATGTTGAGGATTTCTTTTCCGTATGCATCCGCAATATTATCAAGCTGATCCGCCAGCGAAATATCCGCGGTAGTACCTCCTTTGCGGATCTGTTCTGCTTTCCTCCTGGCTGCCTCCATACCGGTTGTGAGAGTTTTCATTCTCTCGACGGCTTTCTCATAATCATCTATGGAATCCGCCATCTTAACAACCGCCCGGACGTTTTCCTCACTGGCCTCAAATCCTTCCTGCTCGAGATATGCCACGGCCCACTGTCCGACCTCACTCCCGTACAGCATGGGCATGGACAACCTGTCCGCAGCATTGGCATATATATCATCGCCTTTGCTGTCAAGTGCATCCAGTATCTCTTTCTCACTTGCCGTTACACTGTTTTTGTTCAGGCTTGAAAGCTTGTTTTTATCGGCTTCTATTTCCTGCATCAGAGCAAGAAGCTCTGCGGAAATCCGGTCTTTTTCCTTTTTGTCTTTTGCGGTCTCAAGCTGACGCATCAGTGCAAGCTTTCGCGATTCTTTATCCAGCAGAGACTGATTTATCTGATCCTTGAGAGCCTCTAACTTCTTTTCCTTTACATAATCCTCTGCGGCGGCTTTGAGTATCTCTTTTTTTGCTTCCGCCTCGTCCTGCGCATCGCTCTCTTCTCCCTCACCGAAAAGCCCGGATGCTGCCTTGGATTCGTTTATTCTTCTCTCGATCTCCTCCGCATTCTCGGTAAGTGACCGGTTGATCTCTTCCTGGGTC
>JAEEGL017430709.1_pt1 | contig 12717 bp, 9 predicted proteins | sample 9134231 | NCBI WGS metagenome assembly JAEEGL01 (sample SAMN16246548, study PRJNA631951) | gut metagenome | biome: gut microbiome; feature: rumen; material: fiber-attached | host: Bos | place: Iran: Karaj | collected 2018-10 | reverse complement strand
GGACCGTCACGGTCGACGGCGAGAAAGCGGATTATTTCGACGTCAAGAGCACGTATGTCGGCCTGCACCTGGAACCCGGCGATCACGAGATCCGCTTCCGCTATCGGACGCCGTACATCGTCCTGGGCGGCCTCATCACGGCGGTCTCGGCGCTCATCATGATCCTGGCCGGGATCTTCGCCGTCCGGAAGAAACGGCGCGCGAACGGCGCCGGCTCCGAGGAGGACGGGGAGACCGATCTGGAGCAGGCGGACGACGCCCTCTTCTCCCCGCTGGAGCTGACCGGCTCCCTGCCGCTCACGGAAGGGACCGGGGATGCGGGCCCGGAGAAAGCGGAGCCTGCCTCCAAGGAAGCGCCGGCTTTTGATCCGCCGGCGGATGCCCCCGCTCCGGCACCTGAGCAGGCCGAACCGAAGGCGGATAACCCGGAGCATACCGAACCGAAGACGGATAACCCGGAGCAGGCCTCAGACACCTGAAAAAGCCTCAAATAAAGACAAAAAGAGCGCCGGACGGCAGTTTATCCAAACTGTACGTCCGGCGCTTTTTCACGCCTTTTTAAGGATCAGGGGCCGGAGCCTCAAAAAAGGAACTTCGCCGATCCTCCGGGTCCGTGCCGTATGCGGTCAGTGCTGCATACGGTGGCGGTTCGCCGCGATGATCTCGTTCATCTTCGGCATGACATAGCGGTCCACGCCCGCAAGGAGCGCATCGTCGTAATTGGAAAGGATCCGCGTATTCTGATCCAGGATCATCGTATTCGTTTCATCCGGCGTCACGGCCTTCCACGCTAAGGCCTCGCAGCTGGGATCGCCGGTCTTCATGAAGGCGACCATGCTGTCGAACATCTTCTTTTCCAGTTCCCGGGAACCCGGGGCCGCGGTGTAGGGGTTGATGTCGCAGTTGTGGAAGAAGAAGCAGATGTCGGCGCAGTGCCAGGCCGGGCAGCCGCCGTTAAACGGGAAGTCATAATCAAAGAACCACTGGAAGACCTTGTCCGAGTATTTCGCGCGCTGGCGGCAGAAGTTCTTGACCGCGATGCGCCGCGTGGACTCCAGGAACAGAAGGTCGCTGATATGGCGGTCCGGATAGGCCTTCTCGTAGAGCGGCAGGACCGCGTCCACGGCTTCCTGGCCCAGGACTTCCGTAAGAGACTCGATCTCCTCCTCACGCGTCATGCCTTCGCGGCTTTCGGGGATCAGCGTGAACGGGCTGCTCTCTCCGAAGACGGTGCCGGTCATGACCGGGACGTTGATGCTTTCCATGCGGAACGGCTCCTTCGGCGCAAAGCCCAGGAAATAGTCGTTCTTAAGCGGAGAACCGCCGGTGTATTTCCCGGGTTCGGTCTCCCGGACGCACTTCGTATAAGCGGCCAAAAGCGGCTCATAGGGGACTTCTTCCATCTCCTTGACGGACGAAACGCCAAGTTCCTTCATCATCCGCTCCGCCAGATCCTTCGTGCCTTCCAGCGGCTGCGGGCGCAGCGTCGACATCAGGCCGCTCATGATCACGGCTTTATGGAAGAGGCCGTCCGCGGCGGGCATCTGCAGGAGCGTGGCGATCTTTCCGCCGCCGCCCGACTGTCCGGAGAGCGTGACGTTGTCCGGATCGCCGCCGAAGGCCGCGATGTTGTCGCGGATCCATTTGAGCGACGCGATGATGTCTTCCTGTCCCAGATTGGCCGTATCCGCGTACTCCTCGCCGAAGGCGGAGAGATCCAGGTAGCCGATCACGTTCAGGCGGTGGTTGATCGAGACAAAGACCATATCGCCGTATTTTGCCGAGTTGAAGCCGTCATAGGCGTCGTGCTCGATGGCAGAGCCGTCGCGGAAACCGCCGCCGTGGATCCAGACCATGACCGGGCGCTTTTTATCGTCGGTCCCGGGCGTCCAGATGTTCAGGTTGAGGCAGTCCTCGCTCATCGGCCAGTAGCGGTGCGGGACCAGCATCTCGTTGTTGGGTTTCCCCGGCGTGGGGATCTTGCAGACGTAACCGTAGCTGGTGGCGTCGAACTCGCCTTCAAAGGGTTCCGTGGGTTCGGGCATGTGCCAGCGTTTCGCCCGCGCGTACGGGATGCCCTTGAAGATGTTGATCCCGTCGTACTGGAAGCCGCGGACCTTGCCGGCTGTGGTCTCCACGATCGCCGTGTCTCTGTCGTACCTGAATACGTGTTCCATTCTGTCCTCCTTCATGGTTGTTTATTTGTTCAGGCCGGGTCATCTCCCGGCGCCGTATATCCGTTCGCGAAGCGCCTGTTTGGTGCTTTCAAGATCGATGCCCAGGACTTCCTGGCCGCTCTCCGTCCGTTCCTCCCACCAGAGGCCGTCCTCCGGGACGGCGCCGTTCACCATTTCATACCGCGTGAGGAAAGGCGACCGGAAAAGAAGGAACGTCATGTCCAGATCCTTGATATCGGTCGTCAGGGCTTCCAGGATCTCGTTCCCGGCGCTCACGAGCTTCCGCGGGGAAAGGATCAGCTTTTTCGCGCTCTTCACCATCGCCGCGATCACGGTCCGCTGCCGCTCCGTCCGCCCGAAGTCGGTCCCGATGTAGCGGATCCGGGAATAGGCCAGGGCCTGCCGTCCGTTCAGAAGATAGGTGCCGGGCTCATAGAGGAAGCCGTCTTCCGCCTCCAGTCCCAGGATGCGGTTCACCTCCGCGAGATACCCGTCGACGTACCGAAGCTCCGGCTGGGTGACCGTGATCTCCACGCCCCCGAGAGCATCGATGATCCGGATGAAGGAGAAGAAATCGGCTTTGATGTAATTGTCGATCCGGAGCCCGAAGTTCTTCTCGATGGTCTCCGATAGAAGCGAGGCCCCGCCCATCTGGTAGGCGTGGTTCAGGCGGTTCTTCCCGTAGCCCGGGATCTCCACATAGGAATCCCTGAGGAAGGAATGGAGATAGATCTTCTTCTGTTTCGGACAGACGGAGGCCACCAGGACCGCGTCTGAACGGCTGTCCTCTCCTATGGCACGGGCGTCCGTGCCGATCAGAAGGATGTTTTTGACGCCTTCGGCGCCGGGTTCCATGAGGCCCCAGGCGGGGTCTTCGTAAAAAGCCCGCATGGGCTCGTAATTCGTCTTTCCCACGTTAAAATACACCAGGCTGAAAAGAACGCCCGCCAGGATGAGGAGGCTCAGGAAGAAGATCAGAAGGCCTTTCAGAAAGCCGTGCTTCTTCTTTTTCTTCGGTTCCTCCGGCGGCATGAAGTAGAGGGTTCCGGTCTCGTCCGGGACCTTTTCGGTCCTTTCCCGGTTCCGCCCCGGCACGCCGGTCCGAAGCTCCGGAACGCGGACGTTTCGGAGGATGCGCTCCCGCCGCTCTTGTTCTTCTTTGAAAACAGGGTCCATGTTTCCGGCTCCTCACAGGGTCCCGCGGTAAGTCCGGCAGACTTCGCCGTAGCTTACGGGATCGCCGATGTCGTACCGCTTCCCGGGCATGGGAAAGGCGGAAAGCGCGGTCATCTCCGAAAGCTTCACGAACAGGCTTCCGGGCGCGTCCGTGCCGCAGCCCCGCTCCACCGCCTCATAGACCCGCGGAAGGTCCTCCGCTTTCAGGAAATAGAACGGCGGGCAGCAGCAGTCGCTTTTCGGACGCTCGGGCTTCTCTTCCATCGACAGCACGCGGCCGTCCGGGCCGATCTCCAGCACGCCGCATTTTCTGAGCCTGGCGGGATCCGGCTCCCGGTAATACATGAGGGCGCTGGTCCCCTTTTCCTTCTGCCACGCGATGAAGTCCCGCAGGCTGAAGTCCAGGAGGTTGTCCCCGGCGATGACCAGGAGGTCTTCCGGATCCCCGGCTTCCCGTATCGCGAGAAGCAGGTCCATGACCGCGCCCAGGCGGCCTTCGTTCGTCTCCGTCCCGTCGTCCAGGACGCGGATGTTTTCGCGGCGCTCTTCGCGCCAGCGGAGGAAATGCGCATAAAAGCGGTGGTTTGAGACCACCAGGAATTCCGAGGCCGCATCGCCGATGTCGTCCAGAAGCCACGACAGAATGGGCTTTCCGGCGACCTGAAGAAGCGGTTTCGGAAAATTCTCAGTCAACGGATACAGGCGGGTCGCATAGCCCGCGGCCAGGACGACGCACTTCACAGGCAGCCTCCTCTCCCGCTCATTTGGAGCCCTTCCTTCTCAGGACCGCGCCGATGGTGCGGAAGAAGATCCTGAGGTCCATCGAGAGGGACCAGTTATCGATGTAATAGCAGTCCAGGCGCACGACCTCCTCGAAATCCGTGATCTCGTTGCGGCCGCTGACCTGCCAGAGGCCGGTCAGGCCGGGCTTCATGGAAAGGCGGCGTTTATGGTGGTCCTGATACTGCACGAATTCGTCCAGTGTGGGCGGACGCGTCCCGATCAGGCTCATATCGCCCTTCAGGATGTTCAGAAACTGCGGGAACTCGTCCAGGCTGGTCGCGCGGATGAAGCGCCCGACCTTGGTGATCCGCGGGTCGTCCGTCATCTTGAACATCAGGCCCTTCATCTCGTTATCCTTCATCAGCTGGGCCTTCCTGGCCTCGGCGTCCGGATACATCGAGCGGAATTTATAGAGGTTGAAAATGCGTCCGTTCCGTCCCACACGCTTCTGCTTGAAGAAGATGGGGCCGTGGGATTCGAGCCAGATGGCGGGGCCCAGGAAGACGGTCAGGATGCCGGTCACGACGGTGCCCACGATCCCGGCCAGGATATCGATGATGCGCTTGACGGCCAGTTTTTCCGAGGACTGCACGCTTTTCGCGATGGTCAGGACCGGGGCCGTGCCCAGCATCGCCGGCGTCATGTTGAATTCGGCGCTGCCACCGTAGGTCTTCAGGATCACTGTGACGACCACGCCCATCGATTCAAACTCGCGGATCAGCCTGAGCGTCTCGTCCTCCGGGAGCGACGGCGCGTCCAGGATGACCTCGTCCACCACGCCGTTCCGGGCAAAGTCGAAGATCCCGGAGAACGGCGCGACCACGGGGATGCCCGCGGCTTCTTCCGCGCCTTCGTCGTTTAAGAGCACCAGTCCCGCGAGTTCCCGGTATCCGCTGATCCCGCCGCCGGTCTCTTTCATCAGTTCTTCCGCCTCCGACGCGGTCCCGGTCACGACCAGGATCCGGTTCGACGTGGCGCTTGCCCGCTTCCTCAGGAGCTTTTTGAGAAGCAGCCTGAGCGGCAGGGCCAGAAGGTAGAACAGGCCGATGGACAAAAGCGTGACCACGCGGGAAACGTCTTCCTGCAGATGGATCACGAAGATCGCGAGCGCCAGGATCAGCAGGTAGACGGCCGAGAGCTTCATGAGCGCCAGGGCCTCTTCCGCCCCGCGCCTGCGGAGGAAGCCGCGGTTCGTATTAAAGAAGATCACCACGACCAGATACCCGAGAAGCATCAGAAGCAGCGCTTCCGTGTCGCTGACGCTCTGCCGCCCGAAGATGGCAGCATAGATCTGCCGGCTCAGGAACCATGCCGCTGCAAGCGCGATGAGGTCGCTGATGAAGATGTAGAGGTCTATCAGGCCTCCCTGTTTTCTAAGCATGTATCCTCCTTCGGAACAGAGGCCGAACCCCCGTTCCGAGCCTTGATGATGTGCGATATTCAGCCAATTATACAAAATACATCATACAACAGAGCGGCTTTTCTGTCAATAAAGCCCCTTCCACTGCCCGATTGACAAACCCGGCGGAAAGCCCTAAAGTGGAATTAAAGAAAACGAAACTCTCATGAAAGGAGCATCCTCAATGAAGATCCCCGAAAGTTTATCCCTGGACACGCTCGCGGCCGTCCTGACCGGACAGAAGGCCCCCGCGGAACTTGCCCCGGAAGCACAGGCGTTTCTGGCTTCCGATGTCTGGGAATTTGACAAAAAGACCTATCCCCTCTCTTCCACGATCGTCCTTTTAAAACCCGTCCGGATCGTCGGAAACGGCGCCGAGATCAGGGCAGAAGGCCCGGCCCCGCTGGCGTTCCTTCTTTCGGGTTCCGGCGTCACGGTCTCGGACCTCCGGCTCACCGGCTTCCCGGTGGGCGTCCTGGTGGATTCGCGCGGACGCCTGGTCGAGAACGTAACGGTGGAAAAGATCGTCATCGACCCGATCGTGAAAAACGGCATCTGCGTGTACAACTCGCAGTCGAACGGGACGCTTAAGGATATCACGGTCCGGGAATGCGACGTCACCGGCCTTTCGGACACCTGGGACGACGTGGACAACGAGATGAGCGCCCAGCTGCCGTACCTCCTGGCCATCGCGATGCGGTCCCCGGGCTCGGACGCCCCGCTGATCGAGCACTGCCGCCTGGAGAACATCCGGTTCGAGAACAATATCGCCCGCCGCGGCTTCCGCGCGCCCTTCGTTTACTTCGGGTCGCTCGCGACCGCGCCCGGCGTCCGCTTCCATGACCTCAGGGCCAAGGGCCTGTTCTTCATCAACAATAAAGCCGACATCTGCTGGGACGGCGCCTTCAACCTGACCGGCGCGGGCCCCTTCACCACCGACATGGTAAACGAGGACATCGAGCTTATCGGGAACGACGTGGGCACCGGCATCGCAGGCGTCTACCTTTTCTCGGCGGAGCCGGTCTTCGGCGAGAACCGCGGCTCCGTGATGCGGCACGTGGTGATCAGAGACAATCATTTCCACAAGTCCGTCGAGGACGTGGGCGAGCCGGAGCGCATGATCTTCGCGGCCTCCGCCCGGCTGGACTACTACGAGGGCTGTAAGGCCTACGACAGCGTCCTGGAGGATATCGAGATCAGCGGAAACACCTTCGACGGCTCGGGCCCGGTCCTGACCGGCTGCTACAATCTTCTGGACGGAAGGAGCGAAGGATCCGGAAACGTGATCCGGGACGTCCGGATCACCGGGAACACGCTTCTGAACGTGGACAAGGCCTTCATCCTGGACGGCGCGCAGGACGAGGGACGCCGCTTCGACTGGAACTTCGGTTCTCCGCGGCACAATAAGCAGTGGCTGCCGCCCGTCACGGACAACGGCCCCCTCTCCCGCCTCACGGACAACCGGGTGGAAGACGTGCTGATCGAAGGCAACGTGATCGACGGCTACCGCTATAAGGCGGAAGTGGCCGGCGCCAACGTCCGTGGCCACGCTGTGATCAAAGACAACAAGGCGGTCAAAAACATCGTCTTCAGAAACAACGAGTTCCGGACCGGCGAAGCGCACGTCCGGATCGCGAACGTCTTCTCCGAGGACTACGTCACGGATGAAGGCGGGAATGAAGCGGACCTGGAGATCCTGAAGGAGATCTGAATCAAAGGCTTCCGAAGCGCGGAAAAAGGGCGGCCATCCTGTGGGATGGCCGCCCCGCTTTTGTCATATACGAACTATCATCGTTTCATATCAGAGCCTTCCCGTCTTCCTCAGTTCTCCGCTTTCACACTTTCTTCCAGTTCAAGAAGTTTTGCAGCGTCTTTTTGTGAAAACGTCGAATACCAGCCCCGTCCGTTCTCACTGTTCAGGCTGTCCGGACCGTTATAGTGGCAGGCGTATGACAGGTCGTCATACAAAGCACTGGGAACATGCTTCGACAGATCGATCCTTGAGACCAGCGCGACTGCATTTCCTGAGAACTCCTCCAGGATCGGAACATGGTCCCAATATTTTCCAGAATACGTTTCCCCGTCCAAGATCTCGATCCTATAGCAGTATGATCCGGCAAGAATAAAGAGCCTGGAGTGATGCCGTACCGTCGCGATGCCCTCTTCAAACGCTTCATGATCCAGGGGAGCTGCCTCCCGGCGGCCCATCAGATGGCTTAAAATATCAAGGACCTCTGTCTTCAGTTTCTCGCTGGTAATGCTGCGGATCTCCGTCGGATCCCTGTAAATGATCTTCCCCTGATACGTATTGATCTGTTCGACGTATGGATCTTCCACGTAAACCTGTACGTATCCTTTTTTAAGGTCCCGGGAATAGATCTCCCCGCCTGCGGGCTTTTTCCGCAGCAGGACCGCCGCCAGGACCGCGCCTAGAAGGACTGCCGTCCCAAGGATGCCGATCAGGATCCATTTCCCCGGGCCCCGCTTCTTTTCATCCCTTTCCATCATTTCTGCCTCCTTTTCAAGCCGTTTCAACGGATGGATCAGCCGCATTATAATTTACGATCTCATTTTATCAGCGGATCTGGCTGAAAAAAAGTGTCTAATTTGCGGATACGGGCCCCTTATCCCGCGATTTTGGCGAAAAAGGGTGGCCATCCTGAGGGATGGCCGCCCCGCCGTCTCTTATTATTCTACCAGTTTCATGAAGGTTTCATAAGCCTGATCGTCTGAAAAAAGGTTCGCGTAGGCCTGGTATTTCGCGTCAAAGATCAACGTCTGGCCATAGACCTCGATTCCGACCAAAGCCTTTTTGCTCTCCTCTTCCCATGTAGGATGGAAGCCCCCGTTCACGACTTCCAGCAGGAAATGCCGCATCCTTTCGGCTTCCTTTTCCGGCAGCGCCGTCAGGTTCTTTTCCGTCCAATAGCACTTCGTGATCCGATCGCCCGAACTGTCCGTCAGTTCCTGGTACTTTACGCATTCGCCGTATGCCTTCTTCAGTTTCTGCAGATACGGCCCCCAGTCGCTCTCCGTCCGGAACGCCGCGTACCAGAGACCGATCCCGTGATCCGCGACTTTCAGGACGAGAGTCCCTTTTCTTCCGAGGAGAGACTTGTCCGTATAGGTGAGGGAGGTCTCACCAGAGGAAGCTTCCGATCCCGCAGGCGTTCCCAGTACGTTCTGGATCCGGTCCGCCGAATCGCCCCAGGCCAGGCCCTGAACAGGGGGCTCATATCCCCTCAGTTCCGTTTTACCGGAGGAGGCGCACGAAGGCAGAAGCAACGACAGTATGATCAATAATACGAACAGTCCCCTGGTCTTCATTCAGATCCCCTTCTTTTACCTACCCGGTCCCGTCCTCAATGGTCCTCGTTGGCGCCCTGCCCGTAATAGGCGTTGGCGCCGTGCTTCCGGAAGTAGTGCTTGTCCATCAGGTACTGGGGCGCGTGGCGCACGTCCGGGTTCAGGGTGATGGTCTTGTAGGCCATCTCCGCAACCTTGTCCAGGACCACGGCGTTATAAACGGCGCCGCCCGCGGTCTTGCCCCAGGCAAAGGGACCGTGGTTCCGGACCAGGATGCCGGGCACGTCCATGACCGGCCGGTCGCCGATGCACTCGATGATCACCTTGCCGGTGTTCTTTTCGTAGGCTTCCTCGATCTCCGCTTCCGTGAGCCCCCTGGCGCAGGGGATGTCGCCGTAGAAATAGTCCGCGTGGGTCGTGCCCAGGGCCGGGACGTCCAGGCCCGCCTGGGCGAAGACCGTGGCCCAGACCGAATGGGTGTGGACCACGCCGCCGATCTCGGGATAGCGCTTGTAAAGTTCCAGATGGGTCGCGGTGTCCGAAGACGGTTTATAACGGCCTTCCACGCGGTTCCCCTCGAGGTCGACCACGGTCATGTCTTCAGGCGTCAGGACGTCGTAGTCCACGCCGCTCGGCTTGATGACCACCAGGCCCGATTCCCGGTCGATGCCGCTCGCGTTGCCCCAGGTATAGATCACCAGGCCCTTCTCCACGAGTTCCATGTTCGCTTCGTATACTTCTTTTTTCAGCTGCTCCAGCATGTTTTCACCTCTTTTTCGGAAGGGGCCGCCCAAAGGCGGCCCCTCTTTATACTGTTTCAGGATCAGAGCGTCCGGACCGCGGCCGCTTCGGCCTCGAGACCCGCCTGATAACGGGCGAGGAAGCGGTCGAAGCCTTCCACGTTCTCCGGGATAGGCTTTAAGGTCTCGCCGGCGTCGCCGTGGAAGACCTTGTTCTTCAGGAAATCGCCGAGCGACTCGTTCTCTTCCTTCCGGACCATGTAAGCCGCCAGGAGCGCCATGCCCCAGGGGCCGCCCTCGCCGGCCGTCTCCATTACGGAGACCGGCGCGTTCAAAGCGTCCGCCAGGATCTGCTGCCCCACGCCCTTGGTCTTAAAGAAGCCGCCGTGGCCGAACAGCGTATCGACGGCCACATGCTCCTTCTTCATCAGGATGTCGTTGCCGATCTTCAGGGTCGCCAGCGCGCTGTAAAGAAGCGAGCGCATCAGGTTCGCGGGCGTGAATTCCGCCTCGGGGTCCCGGACCAGCATCGGCCGGCCCTCGGTGAAGCCGGTGATGGCCTCGCCCGAGACGTAGTTGTAGGACATGATTCCGCCGCAGTCCGGATCGCCCTTCAGGGCCTCGTTGAACAGCGCTGTGAAGAGGGCGCCGGTATCCGGCTCACAGCCCATCAGTTTCAGCACGCCCTTAAAGAGCCCCACGTACTCGTTGATGTCGGAGGTGCAGTTGTTGCAGTGCACCATCGCGACCGGGGCGCCGTCCGGCGTGGTGACCATGTCGATGGCCTCGTAGTAGTCCGAGAGCGCCTTTTCCAGGACGACCATCGAGAAGACCGATGTGCCGGCGGAGACGTTGCCGGTGCGCTTGTCGACCGAGTTCGTGGCTGCCATGCCGGTGCCCGCGTCGCCTTCGGCGGGGCAGACCGGGATGCCGGGCTGAAGCGTGCCGGTGGGGTCGATCAGAAGCGCGCCTTCCTGCGTCAGATATCCGGCGTTTTCACCGGCCGTAAGGATGCCCGGAATGACGTCGGCCAGTTTCTTATTAAATCCTTTTTCGGCCGCCATTTGATCGTACAGGGCCATCATGCGGGCGTCATAGCCGCCGGTCTCCGAATCGATGGGGAACATGCCCGACGCTTCGCCCACGCCCACGGCGCGGACGCCGGTCAGGCGGTAATGGACATAGCCCGCCAGCGTGTAGACCGTCTCGATCTCCGGCACGTGGAGCTCCTTTGAAAGGATCGCCTGATACAGGTGCGCCACGGACCAGCGCTGGGGGATGTTGAACTTTAAGGCCTCGGAAAGGGCGTCGGCCGCTTCCTTGGTGGTGGTGTTCCGCCAGGTGCGGAAGGGCACCAGGAGCTTTCCGTCCTTATCGAAGGGCAGATAGCCGTGCATCATGGCGGAGAAGCCCATGGCCTTCAGGGTCGTGATCTCGCAGCCGTATTTTTTGCGGACGTCGTCCGCAAGGTTTTTATAGCAGTCCTGCAGGCCGTCGAAGACCTCCTCTAAAGGATAGGTCCAGTAGCCGTTCTCGAAGTGGTTCTCCCACTCGTGCTCGCCGGACGCGATCGGGCGGAATTCCTCGTCGATCAGGACCGCCTTGATCCTGGTGGAGCCGAATTCCAGACCCATCACAGCTTCGCCGTTTTCGATCAGTTTCCGATAATCCGTCATTCCTTGCCTCCTTTAATGTGAAAGGATCTTTGCCGCGCGCTTCGCGCGTATGTTCCGGCCCGCCGCGGCGGGCAAAAGATTCCGTCCGCGCCCCGCAAAAAAGGCGTCATTCCGGACGTCCGTCAGGGTGTCAGCCGCTTCGGGCTCCTGAACAGGAACTCGGCCTCGTTGATGTGGAGGCCGGTCAGGAGCATCGTCAGCCGGTCGATGCCCAGGCCGAAGCCGCCGTGCGGCGGGCAGCCGTATTTGAAGAACTCCAGGTAGAACTTCACGTCTTCGCCCAGGCCCTTCTCTTCCGCCTGCTTCTTCAGGACGTCGTAGCGGTGCTCGCGCTGGGCGCCGGTCGTGATCTCCACGCCGCGCCACACGAGGTCGTACCCCTGCGGGACGCCGTTCTCGTCGCGCATATGGTAGAACGCGCGCTTTTCGGCGCTGTAGTCCGTGATGAAAAGGAACTCGTGGCCGTAGTGCTTCTTCACCCACTCGTAGGAGAGGCGCTCGGCCTCGGTGGTCAGATCGCCCTTCTCCTCTTCCGGAACCGTAAATCCAAAATCTTCCTCCAGGCCCTTATAAAGGTCCGCGAGCCTGACCGTCGGGAACGGAAGGGAAGGCACCTCGATCTCCGTGCCGAAGAGCTCCTGAAGCTGATCGCCGTATTTTTCCTTCACGCGGCGGAGCATCTCCGTGAGAAGCCCGGCCTCGAAGTCCATCACGTCCTTGAACGAATCGATATAGGAGAATTCCACGTCAAAGCAGGTGAACTCGGTCGCGTGCTTGCTGGTAAAGGACTTCTCCGCGCGGAACACGGGGCCGACTTCAAAGAAGCGGTCGAAGCCGGCGGCCATGGCCATCTGCTTATAGAACTGCGGCGACTGCGCCAGATAGGCCTTGCGGTCGAAATAGTCGACCGTGAAGACCTCGGAGCCGGACTCGGAGGCCGCGCCGATCAGCTTCGGCGTGTGCACCTCGATGAAATCGCGGTCCAGGACGTAATCGCGGAGCGCACGCGTGATCTCGGTCTGCAGCTTGAAAAGGAGCTGGTTCCGGTCGGTCCTGAGGTCGATCCAGCGGTAGTCCAGGCGATCGTCCAGGCCGGATTTCGGAACGCCGGGGCGCTTCTTCGTGGCCGGGATCTCCTCACGCTGGATGGGCAGGGCCGCCGCGACGGATTCCACGCGGATCTCCTTCGGGATCATCTCCAGTCCGTTCAGCTTGACGTATTCGCTCTCAAAGGCTGTCCCGACGACGGAGATGACCGAATCGCCGGTCAGGGGCGCGATGGCCTCCGCGATCTCCGGCAGTTTCTCCTTTTCGACGGTGATCTGCAGTTTCCCGGTGATGTCCTTTAAGACGATGAAGGCCATCTTGCTGGAATTCCGGAAGTTCTCCACGAATCCCTGCACCAGCACTTCCTCGCCCAGGTGTTCCCGGATGTCCTTTAAATATACTCTGTTCATGGG
>JAEEGL016956716.1_pt1 | contig 12717 bp, 9 predicted proteins | sample 9134231 | NCBI WGS metagenome assembly JAEEGL01 (sample SAMN16246548, study PRJNA631951) | gut metagenome | biome: gut microbiome; feature: rumen; material: fiber-attached | host: Bos | place: Iran: Karaj | collected 2018-10 | reverse complement strand
TCTTCCCTTTTCCTGGTGATCTTCGGACAGAAGAGACCCGTGGAAATCTTCCGGTTCCTTACGGTCAGTATGCTTGTTATGACCTTCTTTGTGACCCTATGTATCCTGGTACCCCTTACGGGCAAGGTAAAGGAACTGCTTTTTTCCGGAACCTGTCTCTACCATCACCTGATCATTCCCATCCTCTCCGCAATATCTTATCTGTTTGCCGAAGACAGGGCGCCCCTTATCTGGATCTGGCTTCCCGTGACGGTGACCCTTGCCTACGGCCTTGTCATGCTATATCTGAATGCAAAGGGGATCGTTGACGGACCTTACCCCTTCTTCCGGATCAAAAGCATCGGTGCCCGGCTGACTGCCTGCTATATGGCGGGATTACTGCTGGCTGTCGGGATCTTTTCGGCTGCTGTGGGATATCGTACCCCCGCCCGGACCGATATCAGATTTGTATTCGTACACGGCCTGGCCGGCTGGGGGAGTTATGATACCGTCAATGAATTTTTCCCCTATTGGGGACTTTCCGGAGGGAGTATCATCCGGTATCTCAATAACCGTGGCTATGAGAGTTACGCCGCCTCCGTGGATCCCACCGGTAGTGCCTGGGACAGAGCCTGTGAGCTCTATGCCCAGCTTACGGGAACCAGAGTTGATTACGGTGCGGTCCATTCCCGTGAAGCGGGGCATGAGCGCTTCGGCAGAGATTACAGCGGACAGGCGCTTTTGACCGGATTTGAGGCAGCGCCGGTAGTCCTCATCGGGCATTCCTTCGGGGGTGTTACCGTCAGACTCTTAACGGAACTTTTGAAAAACGGTTCCAAGGAGGAACAGGCCGGTACCGACGAAGGGGACCTTTCCCCTCTTTTCAAGGGCGGAAACGGTGACAATATCCTGGCCGTGGTGACCCTTGCCGCGCCCACCAACGGAACTACCGCCTACGACCTGTATGAGGATGAGAGCTTTGACCGGGATGCCATCAGAATTCCGGAAGAATATGAGAAGAACAGCGATGCCGTGTCAAAGAGTACGAAACCCGTGTTGGACGGAAGAGCTTCCTATGACTACGCCTCCTTTGATATGCATATCGACAATGCCCTTGAGATCAATAAAAGGATCTCTACCTTTGAGGATGTATATTATTTTGCATACCCCTGCTCTTCCACGGTTTTGGACGAAAACGGCAATCCCGCCCCCGATCCCGGCATTACGGAAGGCATGTTCATGAAGGGGGCCATCTATATGAGCAAATATTCAGGTACCACGAAAGGCGGATTTCCCATCGACGAGTCATGGCAGGACAATGACGGACTGGTAAATGTGATCTCGGCAGGAGCCCCCTTTGGAGCCCCGGCGGAAGATTATCGTGAAGGTGTGTCTCCGATGCCCGGTAAATGGTACGTCATGCCCGTATTCAAGGGGGATCATATGTCCGTGCAGGGCGGAATGACCAAAAGGGTCAACATCAAACCCTTCTATCTTGACCTGGTAAAACTCCTGTCCGGCCTGCCGGCAAAAACCACCTGAACCTGACCCGGATCCGGATCCCGGAATGTGAGCTGCAGGGATTTATATATTGAAAATGATCTGAAAAGAAACGATAATATAGTGCGGACTACGCGACAATGATCGAAAAAGCCGTTTCCGCGGGAAAAAAGGAATGGAACCTATGAGGACAATCAAAGATCAGACATTTGATGAAGAAAGAGCTTTATACGGAAGCGTGGGGACGGAAGCTGTAGGATGCAGATTTGACGGCCCCGCCGATGGGGAGAGTGCCTTTAAGGAAAGCCGTGAGATCGTGGCCCGGGACTGCTTTTTCAATTTAAGATATCCCTTCTGGCATGATAGGGATCTGACCATCGAAGGGTGCGAAATGACTCCCGCCTGCCGCGCGGCTCTCTGGTATTCGGAAGACGTTACCGTCTCGGGAACAAAGATGCACGGCATCAAGGCCCTCCGCGAGTGCGCGGATGTGCGGATCCGAGACTGCGATATCATTTCTCCGGAATTCGGCTGGTCCGTCCGGGGCATCGAAATGAAAGATACCTCTGTGGAGAGTGAATATTTCATGATGCGTTCGGATCATCTTACCTTTGACCGGGTAAAGCTGAAGGGAAAGTATTCTTTTCAGTATATTGAGGACGCAGTCTTTACAAACTGCGAATTCGATACGAAGGACGCCTTCTGGCATGCAAAGAACGTTACGGTAAAGGATTGTATCATCAAGGGGGAATACCTGGCCTGGTACTGTGAAAATGTAACCTTTGAAAACTGTACCATCACCGGCACCCAGCCTTTTTGCTACTGTAAAGGTCTGAAACTGATAAATTGCTCCATGAATGACTGCGATCTTGCCTTTGAAAAGTCAGAGGTGGAGGCCGAGATCCTTTCGGATGTGCTGAGCATCAAGAATCCAAGAAGCGGAGAGATCCGTGTCAAGTCTGTGGGCGAACTCATCATGGATGATCCGGAAGCCCGGGGCCGGGTGATCAGCCGCGGGGACGGTTCTTTGAGTTAAAAAAGCTGCGTTACAGGGATATGTTCAATACTCTGTTTTTACCGTCTCCAGGTGATAGAATTCCCTGAAACTTTCTTCATCTTCCGCATTGCGGATCAGCATCACTTCCGTAAAATGCCCGTCTTTGTAATTCCGAAACCCTGCCACCTTTTCGCCGGTACAGATGGAACAGCGGATGACCGCATACTGTTCCGAAGGATCAAAGGGGATCTTACTCAGTCCGATGTCGGTCCGGGCTCTTCCAAAATGTATGAAATTGATCTTCGGAATTTTCTTCATACGCTCAGGTCTGCCTTCCGGTAATTTCTGTTTTCAGTGTAACACCATTTTATGAATAAGCAAGTTTCCGGTGGGAAGAACCGTCGCAGCGGTTGAGAAAACGCTCCGAAGAGCCCCCCTTCCCGGGGAAATTACGTGTGGAACCGGAAATATGAGTTTTACGCACGTATAAATCCGGTCAAACAGAAGAACGATTACGTGAGTAACAGAGCGAACAGCGGTATTTACACGTAATGAGCCGACCAAAACGGGAGAAGATTACGTGAGAAACGGAGCAAACAGCGGTATTTACACGTAATCCCACCTCCAAAACGGGAGAAGATTACGTGATAAAGCCGGTGACAGAAGTGTTATACACGTAATCGCTCCCTGAAACAGGGAGATTTCTACGTGAAAAATCGGCAAACCGGTGCCGGACTCACGTAATCTATCTTCCGCTGCGGGAGGAGCCCGCTCTCCCTCCGGTCGCAAGCCTTCTCCCCCGGTCGCAAGTTCTCCCCCTCCGGTACGATGCCCTTTCATTTACAAGAGCCGCAAAATAAAGTATAATTTTTCCTGTATGGGCTGAAGATCCGCGGCCCGGTTTTTACGGAAACAAAAGATCGGAGATAAAGGATGAGGGGCAGGAAAAAAGAGAAGAGGAATATCCCGGCGGCACCGAATGTTTTTTCGCCCGCGGACACCAGATTTATCAAGGGCTTTGCGATCCTGCTGCTTCTCTGGCACCATCTTACCATCGCTCCCGATAACTATTATTTCGGCACCACATTTCCGGCCAAGTTCATTATCGACGGCAAGAGCCTGACCCAGTGGTTTGCCGGTATCGGCAATATCAGTGTTACCATCTTTTCCTTCCTTGGAGGATATGCGCTGTATAAGTGCTGTACCAGACCTCATTTTTTCACCTCCAAGATCCTTTCCCTGTACAAAAACTTCTGGAAGATCTTTTTTATCTTCGTACCGGTGGGATTCCTGTTCTTTTCCCATCAGGAGCCTTACGCTGCGGCGGATTATGTCTGCCATAATTTCGAGAATTTCGACCTGTCCGGTTTTATCTATAACCTGGTAGGCCTGTCCACCTCCTACAATTCCGAGTGGTGGTTCTTCATGCTCTACCTCAAGGCCCTGTTCCTGGGACTCATGTTCATTTCCGTGAACCGTAAGCGGCAGTCCCCCTATGTTGAGATCGGAGAACTGCTGATCCTGAAGATGATTTTTGCAGCACTCCTGACCCTGTCCGGGAAGGAAGGCTTCGACTTTATCAGCGGCAATACCATTTTCAATGACTATTTCGCCAAGACCGAGGTGGTGACCGGTGTGGTCATGGGAAGTATCTTTGCCAAGTACGAACTGCTTCCGGGACTGATCCGGAAAGCCCACAGCCTGCCCCTTGGGGCAAGGAAAGTTCTGTCCGTCATCGTGATCCTCTTCATCCTGGCGGTCCGCAAAAAGACATCCCTGGATTACATCATGGTGCCGCTGCTCATCGTTGCCCTGTATGAACTTTTCGGGTATCTGGGTCCGGTACGCAAAGTCATGGAGTTTGTGGGAAAGCACAGCGGAAATATGTATTACATGCATACCTTCCTGATATTCTATTTCGGGGCAACTTCCGCCCTGATCTACAAACCGGACAATTCCCTGGTTTCCTTCCTGATCTTTGCGGCCATGTGTCTTGCGATCTCCGTAGCCATCGAATATTTCTACGGTTTCCTGTACAAGCTCATTGCGAAGACCGGACTTATTAAGCCCGGAGTTCTGGAGCCCGTACCGGTCATAAATGCACAAAAACCTGCGCCGGTGGTGCATGTGCAAAATCCCGGGTCGGACGGGAATGTCGGAAAGTCCGTTCCGGAGACCCTTTCAACGGAAAACACCGTGACAGGGGATCTGAACTTCCAAAGCGGGGAGGCATTCAGGGATACCCTGCTTGTGGACAGTTATTCCGATCCGGTGCCCTGCGTGAAATGCGGGATGATGCTGACCATGGGAAAGATGTTCTGCCGCTGTCCGGAATGCGGGATCTTTTATGTGAAGAATAAATACAGCGAAGATCAGGGAGTCCGGGAGATCGTATCCGGCACAAGCACAGTGATCTTAAAGAAAAGATGATCAGGGGGAAGAAACATGGATAATCGGTTATATGTGGTGATCCCGTGTTATAACGAAGAAGAGGTGCTGCCCGAGACCGCAAAACGCCTGCGGGCCAAGATGAACGCCCTCATGAACGACGGAAAGATCGCAAAGAACAGCCGCGTCGCTCTGGTGAACGACGGTTCCGGGGACCGTACCTGGGAGATCATCGAGCGGCTCCACGGGGAGGATCCCTTGTTTTCCGGGATCAATCTTTCCCGGAACCGCGGCCATCAGAATGCGCTGCTTGCGGGGATGATGACGGTGATGGACCGTGCGGACATGGTGATCTCCATGGATGCGGATCTGCAGGATGACATCGATGCCATGGATGCCATGATCGATAAGTACCTGTCAGGAGTTGATATCGTGTACGGCGTGCGTTCCGGACGGAAAAAGGATACCTTTTTCAAGCGGGCCACGGCGGAAGGCTTTTATAAACTGATGAACGCCATGGGGGCAAAGACCGTGTTCAACCACGCGGATTACAGGCTCCTGAGCAGACGGGCCCTGGAGGGGCTTGCGGGCTTCAAGGAAGTGAATCTCTTCCTCCGGGGGATCGTGCCCATGGTGGGTTATAAATCCGATGTGGTCTATTATGAGCGGGGAGAGCGGTTCGCCGGCGAGAGCAAATACCCTCTATCCAAGATGCTGCAGTTCGCCGTGGAAGGGGTGACATCCCTGTCGGTTCAGCCCATCCGGCTGATCACGGGACTGGGCTTCTTTATCTTCCTCATGAGCATCATCATCCTGATCTACAGTTTCGTACGACATTATCTGGGAGAGACCATCAAGGGATGGACCACGCTGATGGTTTCCATCTGGGCTATCGGCGGGCTGATCCTGCTTTCTCTGGGTGTCGTGGGAGAATACGTGGGGAAGATCTACCTGGAGACCAAGAACAGACCCCGGTTCATCGTGGAAAGCTTCCTGGATGAACCGTAAAGAGACAGGGATCCATGCCGCAGACTGATCAACAACTAAGCAGGAGAGTGACCCGGGACCGTGCGGGTACCCTGCGTAACAGAAAAAGAAGACAGAAGGCGCTGCTTCAAAAATGCGCCCTCCTTTTTGCCGTCCTTCTGATCCTGGGGGCAGGTGTCTTCCTGCTCTTACGATCCGTGCCGAAACTGCGGGTGTCAAAGACCCTGAAGGATGCCAATAAGGCGCTGGAATCCATGCAGTATGACGAGGCCCTTGTAAAGGCCCGGGATGCGCTGCGCATGGATGACACTTCCGTGGAAGCCTATCGGGTCATGTCCAGGATCTATTTCGGGCAGGAGGATTACCGGAACGGGGTACAGACCCTGAAGGAAGGCTATGAGAGTACTTCTGACGAAACCCTCCGCCATGACTACTGTGTTTATACCCTGAACAATGTGGTGGCGGAAATTAATGACGACCGTGTCACTTTTGACACCCTGGCCGAACTGATCGAAGTTTTGCGGAACGAGCCTTCCATGACGGAGGCTTATCCCGTTTTTGACGCCCTGTGCGACAAACTCTTTACCGGGGACAAAAAGGACCTTCTGTGCAATATGGAAAACCCGGCGGCCTGTTCCTTTGACCGGTATCTTGACCTGTTAAAGGAAATGCTGACGATCTGCAGGGATAACGGGGCTTCCGCCGATGAGGCGCTGCAGGAGGAACTGATCCGTCTGGCAACACCCAGGAATTCCCTGCTTTATCTGGAAGTGCGGCATCTTGAAGATTACAGGGCCGTTTTAAAGCAGATCGCCGAGAGGGGATCCGATCCGGATCTTGAGGATCTTATCGCCTGCCTGAACATGGCGATCTCGGTACAGGATATGTTCGGGGAGGCCTTTGCTTCCTTTGAGTCCGACGATATGTCTCCCATCCGGGACTTCATGCAGAAGGAACAGTACATTACCTTAAGGGACGCATTTCTGGACGGCTCCATCCGGTACTGGAGCGGGGCCACCTATATCCCGGTGAGCCGGGAATTCTGCAAGCTTTCCTATGAGGAGGGATATTCCTTTTCCTTCGCTTCCTTCAAGGAATACGAGGATACGGCAGGGGTGATCAGCCTCTGGGCCACCAGACAGGAAGATGCGGGGGTGCCGAGACTGGTGATCTCCTATGAGCCGGCGGAAAGTAACGGGGAATACCTGCCCCATATCACCTACGAAGTGCTGTATCTCTACAGCAACGTGAAGATCGGCAACGAGTATGTGCCGCAGATGAACTACCGCCTGGAAAAAAGGATCGCCACATCCGGAGGCACCGACGTGGAGGTGACCGGAGACTGGGGAGGAGAACATGAGTGGAACGATGAATTTTGAGAAAGGCCTGTTGTCGGTGATCATACCGTCCTTCAACGAACAGGACAATATCCGACGGACTTTTGAAGCGGTTGAAAAGACGCTGGCGGAGAAGGAGATCCCTTATGAGATCATCTTCGTGGATGACGGTTCTTCCGATGAGACCTTTCAGAGAATAGAAACACTGAGCAAAGAACACGGTGAGGTAAAAGGGGTTTCCTTTTCCCGGAATTTCGGAAAAGAATCCGCCATCTTTGCGGGCCTATCCGAAGCAAAGGGAGATTGCGCCGTGATCATGGACTGTGATCTGCAGCATCCCGTGGAGACCCTTCCGGAGATGTACGGGAAATGGCAGGAAGGCTTTGAGGTGGTGGAAGGGATCAAACTGTCCCGGGGCAGGGAGAATCCGGCCCACGGACTGGCAGCCAAACTCTTTTACGGCATGATGAGCAAAGCTTCCGATATCGACATGGCCCGGGCCTCGGATTTTAAACTTCTCGACCGCAAGGCGGTGGACGCCATCCTTTTAATGCCCGAGCGTACACCTTTTTTCCGGGCGCTGTCTTCCTGGGTGGGATTTCGGAAGACGGAAGTGTATTTCGAAGTGAATGAACGGGAGATCGGTTCTTCCAAGTGGTCCACCTTAAGCCTGGTAAAATACGCTATCCGGAATATCACCTCTTTTTCCAGTGCGCCCATGCAGTTTGTGACCATCATGGGGATCGTGATGCTGGTCTTTTCCGTAGGGTTGAGCATCCAGTCTCTTTACCGCTATTTTACGGGAAATGCCCTGGAGGGGTTCACCACGGTGATCCTGCTTTTGCTCTTTATCGGCAGTATCCTGATGCTGAGTCTCGGCATCATCGGACATTATATATCCAGAATCTATGAGGAGATCAAAGCACGCCCCCGATACATCATCGGACGGCGGTGCGGCAACTGAACACAATGAGAACAAGTCTGAAATTCACCGTTATTTTGCTGCTTTTCGGAGCACTGCTCCTTCCCGGGAGTATCCGCCCGCAGTGTGCGGAGCCCCCACAGATCGTTGGATTTTCCGTGATCCTTTCCGACGGAGCGGGAGGCGCCCTCACCATTCATCCTCAGCTCGAGCGGGACGGACTCTATCTTTTTCTTCCCGCCGGTGTACCTTTGAACGGGGTCCCCATTCATTATGAGGTTCCCTCCGTCACCCTGTCTTTTCAGGACGGAACCCCCATCCTGCCGGATGTCCCCACGGATCTTACTCCTTATCTTTCCCGGGACAACGGGGACGGCAGGAGGATGGTGAACCTGGTGGTTTCCGGGCAGACGGTACCTCTCTGGGTGATGCAGTCCGCCAATATCCCCAGCCTTTTTATCAGAAGCGCGGATCCCTCCAGAGGACAGATCTATGTGGATGCGGTGAAGGGCAACAAGGGGAGCGGTACCGTTACCATGCTTTCTTCCACCGCATCGCCCATGTTCAACAGCCCCCTCACGGAGATCAAAGCCCGGGGGAATACCACATATGCCGCCGCGAAAAAGCCCTATCAGATCAAACTGGGTGTCAAGGCGGATCTGACCATGACCAGCCAGAATAACGCCTCCAAGACCTGGATCCTGCTGGCCAATGCCTACGATCCCACTTTGATCCACAATACCTCCGCCTGCCGGATGGCAGCGGCCTTCGGTCTGGATGCGCCGGACTGCCGACCCGTGGATCTTTATTATGACGGGATCTACCGGGGGAACTACCTGATCTCCGAAAAGGTGCAGATCGGGGAAGGGAGGGTTTCCATCTACGATCTGGAGAGTGCCAACCAGAAGGCAAATGCCGGGAAAAAGATCGACAGCTTAAAAACCGCCACCGGTCGCAATCAATACGGCGGTACCTATACCTATGTTCCGAAGATGACGGATCCGGGGATGATCAACGCCGGGTATCTTCTGGAACTGGATGAAGTCTATTATGCCTCCGAGCGGTGCTATTTTATCACCACCGCCGGGATCCCCTTTGTGGTCAAGAGCCCGGAGAGCTGTTCTCAGGCCGAGATGCTCTATATCTCCGAATATGTGGAAGAACTGATGCAGGCTGCCTTAAACGGCGGCATCTGTCCCACGACGCAGAAGAGTGTCTGGGACTATGTGGACAAAACAAGTCTTGCCCGGTATTTTCTGCTGCAGGAGACCGTGGCCAATGCGGATTCCTTTGCAAGCTCCTGCTATTTCTATCTGCCGGGAGCGGGACTTCCCTTAAAGGCGGGACCTGTCTGGGATTTTGACGATTCCTGCGGCATCAGGGAGGACAGAACCTCCACCTCCGGATGGGTGAGCGGCAGATTCATCCAGCCCTTTATGAACCTGCCGGATTTCAGACGGGAGGTCCGGAGTTTTGTCTCCACCGGAACCTACCGGAATGCGGCAGCGGGAAGAACTTCGGATTATGTATCCGAGATCAGAGCCTCCGCCCGGATGGACCGGGTCCTCTGGGACGGAAGGAATACTCTGTATCTCACCCTTCCCACCTACGAAGAAAACATTTCCTACATGAAGAATTACCAGTCGCGCCGGGTTTCCTGGATCCGGAGCGCCACAGCGGGGTGGTGATCCTTGCACACGGTTCGGTTGGGAAATAAAGCAAAACTGCTGTTGCTGATGCTCCTTTGTATCGCCATGACCTTCGGCGCCGTCCGCCTGGCGGGAAGAGGGTCCTATATCCTCATCGACTTTGTGCCGGAGAGGGACTGCTACGAAGCAAAGATCGTGACTGTGAGAGCGGAGGAGACGGTACGTTCCTTCCGGTATGACGAAGCGCGTTATTACCTTTTCCTGCCCGCCTATGCCAGGGGGATCGAAGTCCGGTACGGAGAAGGGAAACCCCTTGATGACGGCACGGAACTCATCCTGATGTATTCCGAAAATCTGCCTGCCCTGTTTGTGCAGACGGAGGAGGAAGCGGCGGAGTTTCTGACAAATAAGGAAGTCAGTGCTCCGGGAAGAATGCAGATCCTGCTGGCCGACGGAAGCGTTGATTATGAAGGGGAGATCGCCGGGATCCGGGGGCGGGGCAACACCACCTGGGGGACCGACAAAAAAGCCTACAATATCCATCTGGAAGAAGCCCATTCCCTTCTGGGTATGGGAAAAGGCAAAAAATGGACCCTGCTTTCCCTGCATAAAGAGGGGACCCATTTAAACACGAAACTGGCTCTGGATATGGCAAAAGCCCTGGACCTTCCCTATACCTCCGACTCGGAGTGGGCGGATGTGTATTTTAACGGGGAATATTACGGCAATTATCTGGTGACGGAACCGGTGGACATCGGGAAATACCGGATCCCCATCTATGATCTGGAGGAAGATAACCGGAAGAACAACGACAACCTGGATACCGCCGCAAACTATGCAAAAGAGATGGAAAAAGGCTATCTTCTGGACCATGGGGACTTCACGGATGGCGGCTACATCGTGGAACGGGATACCCACTTTTACTACGAAGCGGAAAAATGCGGTTTCCGGACCTCCGACGGGGGAACCTTTACCATCAAGTCTCCCGACCATGCGTCCCGGGAACAGGTGCGTTACATTAAGGGATATTTTGACCGGGCAGCGGATGCCATTGCCGCAGGAACACCGGATTACGAACTGCTGGATCTGCCCTCCCTGGCAAAAAGAGGACTGGTGGAGGAGATCTCCCTGAATCAGGATGCTTTTTACGGCAGCATGTATTTTTATAAACGGCAGGGAGAAGAGGTGCTGTATTCCGGACCGGTCTGGGACTATGACCGGGCTTTCGGGGAGAACAATTCCCGGGGCACAGACGGCCGGAACATCAATCCCGCGGCCACCGTGTTCGAATATGGATACTGGTATAAGGATCTTGTCCGAGATCCCCTGTTTATGGAAGAGATGACGAAGGATTACACCGAAGCGCTTCCCGAAATGATCGAGATCGCAGATGAGCGCCCGGATCTGTATGCGGCCTATATCAGGGCTTCCATGGAGATGGACAATATGCGATGGAAGCGGAATCAAAAGATGGGGAACCGGCCGGGGCAGTACGCAACCTTTGACAACAATGTGCGGTACCTTAAATGGTTTACCTTAAACAGACTGAAAAACCTCTGCGAACGCTGGGAGATCCCCTATGAAGGCCCCGGGTTTACGGGAGACGGCAGTACCCACACTGTGACGGTGAAAAAGGATGATCAGGTCTTCTTCGAAGTGACGGTTCCCGACGGAGAGACGGGAGAGGGGATCGACCTGCCTGTCCTTGAGGAAGAGATCTACGAGGGATGGAATGTGGAATTCTGCGACGAACCGTTCTGGGATTTCCTCCCCATTCTGGAAGATACGGTGATCTACGCGAAAAAGGGGCCCGACTGATGTTGAGAGTGGAAGACAAATACGACATCGATGCCCACAGAATGGACATCCTGGAACACCGCTGCAAAGCATTGCTGACCCCGGACGAATTCATGGGGGAAAAGGGATACTATACGGTTTCCAGTATTTATTTTGACGACCTTTCGGACAGCAGTTATCATGATACGGTGAACGGGTTTCCAACCCGGCGCAAATACCGGGTCCGGATCTACAACCGGGATCTTGGCAATGCCAAGCTGGAGATCAAGGACAAGCATGACCGTTACATCGAAAAGAAGATTGCCCCGATCACGGAAGAAGAGATCCGGGATCTGATCGACGGCATCCCTCCGGAAGATTATGACAATGATGTCAGAAAAATCTACCGGATCGCCTGCGGAGAAAAGGGACTCAGGCCCACCGCCATCGTGACCTATGACAGGAGCGCCTACACCTTTGAAGCGGGAAACGTCCGCATCACCTTTGACCGGAATATCCGGGCAAGCCGGGACTTCGACCGCTTCGGTAAAAAGAAGATGATCCTGTTCCCGGCGGATTCCGACGGGATCCTTGAAGTTAAATACGACACCTTCCTTCCGGTCTTTATCGGCAAGATGCTGGAGACCGGAGACATGAGCGGTGTTTCACATTCCAAATACGCCATCTGCAGGGACGCCATCCTGCAGATCTCGGGAAAGGATAACTTATGAATGATGTGATCGAACGACTGACAAAAACACAGGGATTCTCCTGGCAGTTTGCCCTGGTGACCCTCCTTGTGGCCATCCTGCTGGGCCTGTATATCTACGGGGTGTACCGGTATACGGCGAAAAAAGCCTTTTATTCCAGGGACCTGAACATCACCCTGGCGGGTATGACCATCGTGACCGCGGCCATCATGGTGGCCATGCAGTCAAGTCTGGTGGTTTCCCTGGGTATGGTGGGTGCCCTTTCCATCGTGCGTTTCCGGTCCGCCGTGAAAAATCCGCTGGATCTGCTGTATCTGTTCTGGGCCATCAGCGCCGGGATCATCGGAGGCGTGGGACTCTATGCCCTTTCCGCCATTGTCTGTATCGCCATGACGCTGCTAGTGCTTCTGCTGCAGATGATCCCCGATTCCAGGACAACCTACGTGCTGCTCCTCCGCTTTAAGAAGGATGC
>JAEEGL016366918.1_pt1 | contig 12717 bp, 10 predicted proteins | sample 9134231 | NCBI WGS metagenome assembly JAEEGL01 (sample SAMN16246548, study PRJNA631951) | gut metagenome | biome: gut microbiome; feature: rumen; material: fiber-attached | host: Bos | place: Iran: Karaj | collected 2018-10 | reverse complement strand
TTTTTAAGGGAGGTTTGCCGGATGGCTTCATAGTTGGAGCATAACGGGAGATCATTCTCCCGGCTGAGATAATCCAACATGGCGAGTGTGTAGTATGCCTCCGGATACCACTGCCGCTCCCAGTACTTTCTGACTTCATCCCCACGAAGCGTATCAATGATGAAATCAAGATCGCCCTTTTCCTTCACAGCATGACACATATTGCTTTTAAAGGTTTCAAATGCAGCACGAGCTTCCGAACTGTGGAGTTGCGTGTAAAGCTCATCCATCGTCATATCAAGTGCTTTAGCCAGGCGAAAGACGGTTTCGGCAGAACACTTTTCAATACTTGTTTTCCCCTTTACCAATTCCAGAAGAGTAGTATAGGGTATGCAGCTTTGATGTGAGCATTGATAGGTCGAAATCTTTTTTTCATTTAGGATTGCGGAAAGACGCACGGTGATCACCTCACTCTCAAAAGCATTATAACGGTATGCCGTTAGTTCGTCAAGGGGTTTAAGAGATGAATGCTATATGTTGGCGTTTCAGATTATAATGTTGCAATAGGAATTCTAATGTGCGCTTAGAAACAATTTCACATTGATGCTTTATTCGTCAAAGTCCGGGCAGAGCTCCATCTCACTGAACTCTTCTTCAGATAAGCTTGCCAGCTTCTGGAGCACGGAGTCGGTCAGTTCCCGGAGTTTCTGATTTTCCTCCGTCAGCAATCCGCGCATTTCCCGAAGCGCGTTCTCGGTTTCCTGCTTCGTCTCGCCCCCGTAGATGCAAAGAACATTGGTTTCCTCAAAGGTAAACGGACTAATCATCTTTAAATCTCCTTTTCTGCGCTTCGTTTCGGCGCTGTCTTTTTCATGGTTTCCTGCGGCACATTTTTGCTAAAGCTGCGGAGCTTTTCCAGTACGGAAGGACGCTCGTCATCGGGAAGCTCCTTGGCAGCTACAGCGGCACTTTTCCCATTGTTGATAATGCCGTCGATCATGCCGTAGTCGTCCTCCATGGTCATTTCCGCATTTTTCAGATAGTTTTCCGGCAGAAACTGCGATAGCTCCTGAAAGCCGAAGGAATCCACGTAATGACAGGATACTCGCCCCTGCTGACGCAGGACAATGATGTCGCTGACAGACAGACTGTGGCCTGTGAAATCTTCTGGTCGATCAACATTGAAGCGGGTATAGATGTCATCCAGCGTCTCACCCTGGGCTTTTCCTGCCTGCAAGGAATCAGAATAGACCGCAGTATAGTTTTCATAGGCTGCTGAGAGGCCGTTTTTCTGCAAATACTCCATATTTTCAAACCGTAGTTCTGTCAGATCAGGCGTATCCCTCAACTGAAGGAGAAGAAAGCCGTCCTCCGTTCCGGTAAGGAACGCCTGCTCATAATCCGGCTTTTCCACTATCGGCTCCATACACTCTTTGACAGTCTCCCAATCCTCACGGCTGATACCTACAATACCGTCAAAGGCACGGATTTCTTCCGCGTCAAAGGCCATTTCCTCGGTATGATCGGAATGAATCATATAGACCGGAACATCTCGTTCAAAGAGCTCCAGTGCCTGCTCTTTGGTGATGGGAACCATGCTGTCGTCCATATATCCGCTGGAAATGAGCACATCTTCGCTGACGGCAGGGTCAGCCGTTTGAAGCTGGTGCTCCGGCGTCTCCTGCACCTCCAGTGCGGGCTCCGGCTCTTCCGGTGCGGAACTATCCACCCGCTCTGTTTCACGTTCTTTCGTGAGCTGCGCATAGTTGCGGTCAATGTCCGCAATCAGCTCGGAGGCAGTTTTATTGATAGTCTCCAGACTGGCCCGCAGCTCCGGAAGGCCCTTATTCTTTGACCAGGAGGCGATATAGCCGAAGCTGTTTTCCCCGGTGGCGATACCGTAATAAGCGCAGACGGCGTAAGAAACGCTTTCAGCCTCCACTTCCTCAGTGCGGCGATCTTTCTTCTTGATAGGCTCTGCATCCTCGGTTACTGCAGCGGCTTCTCTCTGTTTTTCGTAGTCATGCAGTTTGGAGTGCGCGATCTCATGCACGGCGGCCGAGGCCGTCTGCACCTCGCTCATGCCAGAGCGAAGCGTAATGGCCTGCTCGTCCGGGCTGAAATAACCATCTATCCCGTGCTCCAGTGCCTTGAAGGTAATGGGGACCGGCGCGGAGCGCTTCAGCGCCTCCATGAAAACCTCGTAATTCTGCACATTTCCAGCAAGGTCGCTGGCAAGCTGTGGCAGGGGCTTTCCGCTGGTCTGGCTCACATCGAAAACAGTGACCGGCTTATACATGGGGATTTTGACTTCCTTTTCCTCCATGATGACCTTGCCGTCTTCATCCAGCATCGGCAAGCGGGTATCCGGGTCCAGTTTCTGCTGCTCGATCTTCTTCTTGTAAGGCGTCGGTGCGATGATCTTGATCCCACGCTCGCCCTTGTTGACATTCCGCTCAAACTGATCCCTCCACTTATTGAAACCAGCCACTAGCGTGGCACCCGGCTTCTGCATATAGATCAGCATGGTATTATTAACACTGTACTTGTGGAAACGGCTCATAGTGCGCAGGTACTGCGCATATTTGTCCGACTGAAACAACTCTTTGATGCCAGTCTCAATGCTGGCAGTGATTTCCCTGAGCCTGTCCTTATTGCTTTTCACTTCTTCCAGCATAATAGCTCCTTTCCGTGAAAATGCCCTCCGCACAGAATCGGACTGTACGGAGGGACAAATCAATTCGTTTTCTTCATGCGGGCATGCGGTATCTGCCAACCTTTTTTGCCTTCTCGCGTTGTTTTTTCCGGCGGGCCTCGCTGTACGGAGATCGGATACTGACACAGTTCTTGGGGTCGGTATAACTGACAGGGCCTGCTGATTCCTTTCGATCCTCATAGATCTACGCGGGATACTTCCCAGAAAGTTCCCGCAGACGTGAGATCAGCTTTCGGTCATGGGTGTAGACATTGGCCGTGTCACCTGCATCCGACCACAGAATGATCGTTTCCTGTTCCTCCGGCAGCTGCCTCATGTCCTAGTTTTCCGTTGAAATTCAAAGCCGAAAGAGACCCGTGTTCCCTCGTCCCGCAAGAGAAGATAGGCGTCAAAGCTCTTTCCGGTCTTTTCGGAGTAGATACCGCTGACAAAGGTCTTTCCATCCTTCAGGAGATCCGTCATCATCTTCTTGTTAAGGGAGATGTGCTTGCCTATCAGGAAACGGTTGTCATGCCATATTCCAAAGCGGCAGTTATTACGCTCACAAAAATACCCTTGCTTGCTCTCCGTCACATTGCCGCCGCAGCGCGGGCATTTGCCCACCACGGAGCGGCTGGACGGGAACAGAACCTCGGCACCTGAGACCGGTAAATACGACGAAACCAGCTCCGAAACCATCCCGCCGATCTCCCTCATAAACTGCTCCGGAGAGCTTTCCCCACTCTCCACTTGCTTCAGACGGTTTTCCCATTCTGCGGTGAGAAGCGGGGACTGGAGCTGTTCCGGCAGAACCGTAACAAGAGAGATTCCGCTCTGCGTTGGCACCAGGCTGGTCTTTTTCTTGCCCTTTTGCCGTTCCACAAAGCCGGTGGAAACGAGCTTTTCCAGGATCTCTGCGCGGGTGGCGGGAGTACCCAGTCCCTTGCGCTCTGCGTCCTCCGACATATCCTTGGCCCCGGCGGTCTCCATCGCAGAGAGAAGCGTATCCTCTGTATAGCGTTTCGGCGCGGTGGTCTTGCCCTCTTTTACTTTGGCGGACAAGACAGGAAGGAATACTTCTTCCGTCAGCACAGGTAGCTCGGCAGAGGTTTCTTCCGGCTTGTCGTAAACGCGCCATCCGGTGTCCAGTACCTGTTTGCCCTTCGCTGTGAACAAAGCGTCGGCACATGAAACCGTGATGATAGTTTCCCGATATCGATAAGGGTCGCTTACGGAAACCAGCATCCGTTTGGAAAGCAGTTTCAGGATTTCCGCTTCTCCGGCAGGCAGATTTGGGAGGCTCGCTTTGGCAGCGCTAGCTGTGGGGATGATTGCATGATGATCGGAGACCTTCTTGCTGTTCAACACCTGCTTCACATGAAAAACTTCCGGCACCGGAAGGGCGAGAATCGCAGAGACGATGCCCAGCGCTTCCATAGCTGTTTCCTCCATTTCATCCGTGAGGAACCGGCTGTCCGTGCGGGGATAGGTGCAGAGCCTCTTTTCGTACAGAGATTGCGTATAGTCCAGAGTCTGCTGCGCGGTGAACCCAAGAAGACGGTTGGCGTCGCGTTGCAGCGTAGTCAGGTCGTAGAGTGCGGGAGGCTTCTCCGACTTTTCTTTGCTCTCGACAGCTGAGATCACCGCTGACTGTCCTTCGCACCGGACGCGGAGTTCCTCCGCGTCTGCTCTGTCTTTGAATCTCTCACTTTCCGAATGGACGCCCGCTATTTCCAGGCTGACCGTATAGAACGATTCTGGGCGGAAAACCTGGATCTCCGTCTCCCTCTGTACGATCATGGCGAGCGTCGGGGAAAGCACTCTGCCCACGTTCAAGGTGCGGTGATACAGGACGCTGAAAAGGCGCGTTCCGTTGATGCCCACCAGCCAGTCGGCCTTGGCACGGCAGTCTGCGGCAGCGGCAAGATGATCGTAATCAGTTCCCGGTCTCAGCTCAGAAAAACCTTTACGGATCGCCGCATCCTCCATGGATGAAATCCAGAGGCGCAGCATGGGCTTCCGGCAGCCGATCAACTGATAGACATTGCGGAAAATGCGCTCGCCCTCGCGTCCGGCATCACAGGCGTTGACAAGCTCTGTCACGTCGCCTCTTTTTGCCAGGGATGCGATCAGGTCGAGCTGCTTTTTCTTGTCCCGCATGACCGTGTACTGCCAGACATCCGGCTGGATCGGCAGGTCCTCGCGCCGCCACTTCCCATAGCACTCATCATAGACTTCCGGCTCTGAGAGCTCGGACAGGAAACCGAAACTCCACGTCACGATATTTCCGTTCCCTTCAAGATAGCCGTCCCGGCGCTGGTCAGCGCCAAGGACGGCCGCAATAGTTTTGCCTACAGAGGGCTTTTCTGCAATAATCAGTCTGCTCATGACAGGCAATCTCCTTATTCGATGGCATTTGCCTCAGAGGCATCCGTATCATCCGGCTCTGTGATGTATTCTTCATCAGAATCCTCTTCCTCGCCATAGTCGTAGTCGTCAAGGTCGACTAGTTCCCTTGATTTCGGTGCACTTTTCCTGAATTTGAACCAATAGAATACCCCACTTCCAAAAGCGGCAAGGAGCAATGTCGCAAGGACGATTGTCCGGCCGGCATTGTTTTTCTTTGCTGGTTCTTCCGGTTTCGGCTCAGTTTTCGTATCAGGTTCCGGCTCCGGGCTAGGAGTGATAATCCGCTTCCCCATGCACTCGCTCATATTCGCTCGGCACACATCACAGCTCGTATTGATATGCCCGATCTCACATTTGTCTGTGCATGTACAAACCGGAGCAGTGGCAGCCATAGGGTCATCGTCCACAAGGGCCATAAGGTCAGCTTCGTCAACGAGATTAAGGAAATATGTCTCGTAGTGTTCTCCCTCCTCGTCCAGAGGCTTATCATAGTCAATGACTAGATAGAATATCTCGCCATTTCGGGTCTCCAAAACGACAAATTGCTTATTCGTATACTTATCGTAAAGAAGATCTCGGGTCACGGCATCACCGGTGGTCGTAAATGGTGCACCTGCTTCTATTGTGAACATTTCTTCCCCGATATCCAGAGCTTCTGTTCTCTGCGGCATAGGTGTTTCTGTTGCCACCGGAGTCGGTGTCGCAGCAGGTCGCAGTGTCGCAGTTGGCGTTGGTTCCGACGCGGGAGGAGAGGGCGTTGGATCGGTTGTCCTTGTTCGGCAGTCACAGTCCGGGGGACAGTGTTCGCCATGAGCATCTGAAGGATCCCGGTAAAAGGGATTGGCGATAGTGGAAAGCTGGGATTCATTTTTCAAATTGTCCAGCGCACGGATCTCAAAGACAGTGTCAGTGGTGTTTTCACTGATGGGTAGGTTTAGAATACCGTTTCCAAGCGTGGTATACAGCTTATTGTTGACAATGATGCCTTGGACGCCGGAAAGAGAATCAACAGCCTCGACATGCAGCACCGTATTATCAATCCCAGCCCGGACAATCGGCCCATCATAATCAAAGCATTCGACCGTAAAGGCACCGATATGAACACCGCCGCCCGGGTCAGTTACATATACGAAGATCGTACAGTTCTTGGAAATGGTGTATATCGCAATGCCTTGCCCATAAAGCACCTCTGTCAGATCAATGAGTTCCTCTTCCTCCTGAATAGAAATCTCTACCTTGGCCCAACCTGCTCCAGTCAAATCCTGAACCTGAATTTGAAAAGCAGTTGGGGTATTATACCAGCCTCCACCGCCGCTGACACTGACTTCATACTCATATATGTCAAGGAGTGGCTCCTCCGTAGAATCAGCTGGCTCCTCTTCCTCATCAAAGTCTTCAGGAGATGGCTCTTCTGTCGCATCTTCGGCCGGATCATCTGGCATGGTCTCAGGCAAATCAGGATTGTCCGTATCTGTATCCAAAGGCTCATCTGCGGCTTGTTCTTCCGCATCATCTCTCATTTCAGCAGATACATCTTTTACTACAGTTTCACCGGTATCAGGTTCCCCAGCCCTGTAAGAAGCCGTTACAGTCATACCCATCATAAGAGAGCAAGCCATGAAAAGGCAAAGAGCCTTGGCCAACCTAATAGAAAACCGCTTCTTAGCCTTTGCTTTCATCAGCAGTATCCTCACTTTCACTTTGAATGGCAAAAGGCATTTCCCCCTTACGTAAGGTCTTCAGATATACAGCAAGCTGTTCCAGATTCATCCCTGTTGCACGGACAAGCCCAACGATCTCGTTGTTTTCAAGCTGTTTGATTGTTTCTTCTATCTCCCTGTTTCTCTCTGAAAGATTCTGGATCCTTGTCTCGTTTTTCCGACGCTCCGTGTAAAGCTTTCTAATCTTCTGATTCATTTTCATTCCTCCTTCATGGACTGGGCAGACGTCCATATGATAAAAAATGTGCCTGCCAATAGCTTGAATTGATACTGGTGTACTGGATTGGATCGCCGCAATGGATCATCATGCCATTTCCAACATAAATCCCCACGTGACTTGCACCGAGGGTATCGTAGGTCCTTTCAAAAAAGATCAGGTCTCCTGGTTTTGCATTGGCTGGGGAAACACGTGAGCAGATACCACGAAGCCCTTCGGCGCTTAATCTCCCTATGTTCCAGCCAATTCCGCAATGATTGATAACCCAGCTCACAAATCCAGAACAGTCGAAGGAAGTAGCCGGGCTGCTGCCGCCCCAGACATAGGGATAGCCAAGATACTTTTCTGCTTCGGCAATCATGGCGGCAAACTGCTCATTCTCTAATGCTTCCGGAGGTATCTCATATCTTTCATAATCAGTGCCATAATACATGTCCACATAAGCAGAGCCTGCGAATAGATCTGGCCGATTGCCGAGCGTACACATATAGGCAGCGTAAAGAGAAAGCTGTGATTCCGACATGATGTATGCCGGAACATGAGACAGATCATTGTTATCCAGTTTCACATTGCAGATGTAATAGGTGTAGGGAACCTCTTCGTCATATTCGTACTCTTCTGAATGCTGTTCTCCTGTTATAGGGTCAGTTATAAGTCGCGTTTCCGTTATTGTCTCGGTACGGTATCTCGTCTCTGAGGTGACCGTTTCAGTCAAGGTGTACTGTTGTTCGAAAAGGATTTGGAGTATGTTTTGAACTTCTCCAATAGTCCAGGCGCCTCCTTTCAGAGCAGTCAATGCAGAAATCAGCACATACGGGTCGTGTTTGATCTCGTCCAAGTCGAACACGTACTCATCATAGTTGTGGGAGTCTTCATAATCGTCCAACATGGATTGCAGTTCCTGTTCCATTGACAAATACTGCGCTTCTGCTGCCAGCATATCTCTGTCATCGCTGGGATAGGTCGTGACAGCAAGGCCAGACAAACCGCTTTGTATGATCACGGAACAAGATGAAAGCGCATCGGAGAGCAGCGCTATCGTGGCAAAGAGAATGCCGACCACGATCAGACCTTTTCTGTGCTTTCTCAAGAATTCGGCAGCTTTTTGCGTTTTCTCTGCAGCCTTTGCCGCGGCTTTTGAGATAATATCAGCCGCCCTTACGGTAGTCTCGGCAGTATGTGCAGCCTTGGCCATGGCATATTCCTTTTTGATGGCCCGCTTCTGCTGCCATCGGGAATACGGATTGCTGGAGAGCTCAGGGTTCTGTGCCCTTGATTCCTTGACCAACGCTCGGACATTCGCCCTGTCTGTCTGCGCTTCCGCATGACGGGCTGACCGATAGGGTCGCTCTTTGTGCTCATAGCGGAGATCACGTCCGGTACGGATAGCAGCCTCCGCAGTTTCCGTACCCGCATTTGCCGCCTCCACGCCGGAATTGTCATCCGAAGAAGACCGCACCTCCCGGTGTGCGGAGATCCGCAGCGTATCCAGCGGGGCCTCTTTAGCAGTATGGGCCAGTTTGGACGGAGGTTTTTTCTCGTCAAAAGCAAGGCGCGTTGTCACTTTTCCGCTTTTCGGATCGACAACGCGCTCTTTAATCGATTTCTTAGGAATCTTTTGTTCCGTCTTTTCCAGCTTATCCGCCTTTTTCTCCGCCTTACGCACGGTCTTCTCCAGCTCCGGTTGGCCGCGCTCCTCCTCTGTGAATTGCAGTCGCGGAGCTCGTTTCGCCATAGTTCATCACCTCGCTTTCACGGATGGCACTTCAGTTCTCCTGCGCCGAAATCTCCTGGGGCTTGGTCGTCATGATACGGTAGAGCTGCGTATCCTTCGGAAAGTGATCCGTAAAGGGAAGAATGATATTCCCATAGAAAAGCAGCCCTTCGCCCTCGCCGGAGTGGGTCACATAGGAAAGCTGATGATTGGAGATATTGAGCTGCTTGGAGAGGATCTGTCGATCCCCCGCAGCTTGGTTGAGCATATAGATATAGTCGGAGTTCTCAAAGATATTCTCCACCTCACGGGATGAGAGGAGGTCTTTGACGTTCTGTGTGATCCCGGTAGGGACACCGCCCCATTTCCTAAAACGCTTCCAAATCTCGACAGTATAAGCGGCAGTTTGCTCCTCCTTCAGCAGAAGATGCATTTCGTCGATATAGTATCGCGTGGATTTGTGCGCTTCGCGGTTAACCGTGACACGATTCCAAACCTGATCCTGTACAATCAGCATCCCGATCTTCTTTAGCTGTTTTCCCAGTTCCTTGATATCGTAGGCAACTACACGACTGTGGATATTTACGTTGGTACGGTGGTTGAAGACGTTCAGAGAACCGACAACATAAATTTCCAAGGCAGTCGCTATATACGCGGCCTCCTTTTCGCTTTGTCTGCGCAGTTCATCATACAGGTTTTGCAGTATAGGCATATTCTCTGGTCTGGGGTCATTCAGATAGTCCCGATAAATCAATCGGACACAGCGGTCAATGATAGTCTTCTCCACCGGCTGCAAGCCCTCTTTCCCACCAACGATCAGCTCACAGAGGGACAGCACAAAATCTGATTTCAAGGACAGCGGGTTTTCGTCATCGCTGTAATTGAGATTCAGATCCATTGGATTGATGTAGTCCGTAGATGTGGGCGATATCTTTATGACTTGGCCGTGCAGGTGCTCCACCAACGGCCCATACTCTGCTTCGGGATCGCAGATGATGATGTCATCGTCCGTTACCAGGAACACATTGGCAATCTCACGTTTCGCCGAAAAAGATTTGCCGGAGCCGGGTGTGCCGAGGATCAAACCGTTGGGGTTCTTCAGGAGCTTGCGATCCACCATAATGAGGTTATTGCTCAGTGCGTTGATGCCGCAGTACAGTGCCTCCTTTCCGGTTTGAAACAGCTCCATAGTTGTAAATGGAACAAAAATAGCGACGCTCGATGTGGTCAAGCCCCGCTGTATCTCTATTTGATTAAGCCCCAGTGGAAGGCTGCTCATAAGCCCCTCTTCTTGGCGGAAATCCAGCTTCGTCAGTGCACAGTTGTATTTCTGCGCAATAGAACTGGCCTGGAGCCAATTGATCTTGAGTTGCTGCTTCGTTTCCGCAGTATTGATCACCAAAAAGGTTAACAGAAACATACGCTCATTGCGGCTTTGCAAATCCTGAAGCAGTTTTTTTGCTTCGTTGCCGTAAGTAGCAAGATCTGAAGGAATAATGTCCATATCATAACCGGACCGAACCGCCTTTTTCTGTTCCTCAATCTTCATCTTATCCAGATCGGTTATCTTACGTTTTATGGTTTTGATGGCCTGTACCTGATCAACTGACTGTATGTGCATGGTTACGAGTATGGAGGATTCCATATCCAGGAAATCGGACAGTATACGGTCGCTGAGTTCCGGTGCGAGGATTTGAAGAAAGCTGGCCCGGCATCGCTTGCTGCCGATGCAAAAGCTCTCACCTGTGGCAAACTCAAACGAATCCGGGGCAATGAAATCCTTTTCCGAAAGTCCGGAAGATGCTAGCCAGTCCCACGAAAAAGAAAATGGTTTCTGCTCGTCTATATGGAACATCTCATGCATGAGCTGTAACCGATCATGTCCGTTGAGCGCTGCTGCTGATACGCCCAATCGCTTGAAGTTATTGAGAATATCTATTTCGATCCGCTCTAACCGTGCTCTTGCATCCTGCTGAGATGAGGCCTCAATGCCAAAGGTAATGTACTTTGTTTTGATAAGTCCGTTGTTCCCCCGGGCTAATTGACCTTGAAGCATCGCTGTATACTCTGATCGGAGTTCGTTGAATTCATCCGTCTTTGGTGGAATCGAAATGCTCTCCATATAGCTTGCTTTGTTTGCTGCCAGGTTTACAAAGGATAGCTGAAAATGAACAGATGCGTCAAAATAGTTAAGAAACTCGCACCAGCTATCAAAGATTGCTGTTTTATCTTCATTCTGATTCAGTTGATAATTAATATCCTGAAACTGTATCGTCTTACTGTAATAGTTATCTGTCACACGACATATCCCGTCTGGGAGCATTCGCTGAAATGGAATGCTGTCCTGGGCGGATTTCTGCTTTTTATCTTGTTGGTTTGCTCGCTTTATTGCTGCCTCGATCTGTTTTCTTTCGGCGCGGGTTAGTTTTTTTGCTGTGGACAATACTATAAACCTCCTTATCCAGTTTTGCCTGCCGTTCCAGTATGGTATAAAAGTTGTTGGTCACATATGGCCTTTGTTTTTGCCTGACATAGCTCACCTGAATGACATCGTGGATGACCTTCTCAAGCGGCTGACCGTTCTTCTCGTACATTGCCAGCATGAAAAAGGGCAGCATCACAAGAGTCATTGAGATTGCGGCCATGCTGGCAGAAGAATGTGATTTCACCCAAAAGAACAGCGGAACGCCAACTGCAGTTCCGCTGCCAAAGCAGACAAGCTGCCGCTTGGTCAAATTGAAAAAAACTTTTGTCTTGACTGTTGTCAAATCTTTCGGCACGGATACAAACGCCATTTGCATCACCTCCATCAATGTGCATTGAACACGCTTTTGGCAAGGGATCCTGTCTTGAAAAGTGTAAAACACAACAGCACTGTGTAACCCATGCATGTCCAAATAGCTTTAGAGATATCTGCAACAGCACCAATGTTCCGGACAAGTACTGCGTAGACAGCAACGCATATGATTATGAGAAACGCCTGAAACCCCAATGCGAACAAACTGCGCAGGTAATTCTGGCCCATCTGTCCCCATTCCCGGTTGACCATGGTCGCCATAGGGATCGGAGCAACGGACGTAACCAAATAGATCTCGATCATGCGCCCATAGATCACGATGAAAATGCAGATGGTCAGCACCCACATGGTAATGCCCACAAACAAACTCTGGAACCAGAGGCCGAACAGCGGCCCCACATCCATTTCCATCAAATGGGCTTCCAAATCTGTCACCACATTGTCCAGATTAATAGAGGTATCCGCGATGATCACACCGGCTGAGCGGTTCACAACGCTCTGCGCAGCGTCAAACACACCCATGATGATGGTCCAAGTGTTTGTGACGATCAGGACGGCACAGGCCGTCTTAAATATCCACTTGAAGAATATCCAGGTATCCATATCGTGCATGTTGTTCTTTTCAGTGATGAGTTGGATCAGCTCCAGTGTCATGACGAAGGCGAGAATCAGCCCCGCCACCGGCAGAATCACGCTGTCTGACAAGCTTCGGATCATCCCGTAAATACTGCCGTTCCATCTCTGCGGAGTCATGCCGACCTGTGTAGAGATTTCACTGACTCTCTCATTCACACCATCAAATAGACCAGATAAATTGCTGATGATGCCGCTGATGAGTAGTTCTTTTAGCCACTCGGTTATAGCCTCAATGATGACATTCATTAAAGGCGAAAACTCCTTTCACTTGGGAACTGCCCGCACCAGCGGGCAGCCCCCCTACATATGTTTCGGACGATTAAGCAAACAATCCAGTGAGCAGAGGAACCAAAGTGATTCCAATAAGGGCAACGCCGCCGCCTGCCATAAGCTGTTTCATCCCCTGGCTCTTTGCTTATGTGTGATAAAGAAGCAATAGAAGTGCAAAAAATTTTGCCGTTCCTATCCGACACTTGGCCATTGTGTCGGATAGGTCGGGCGGTTATTCGGGCAAGTCAATCTTGCCGACAAAGCTGTAATAAATCTCAA
>JAEEGL016258682.1_pt1 | contig 12717 bp, 9 predicted proteins | sample 9134231 | NCBI WGS metagenome assembly JAEEGL01 (sample SAMN16246548, study PRJNA631951) | gut metagenome | biome: gut microbiome; feature: rumen; material: fiber-attached | host: Bos | place: Iran: Karaj | collected 2018-10 | reverse complement strand
GAAATATTCGACAATGCATTTTGAACAGTAAGAGCATGCAGTCGTATATCGTGATGATACTTTATTATCCTATCTTTATCTAACGTGCCGATTGATTGAAGAAAAAGATTCTGCTTTTTCCTGCTTTCAATCTCTTCTTCCGCTGCTTTCCTTTTATTCTCCTCTTCAATCCTCTTTATGCGCTCCTTCTCAGCAGCAGCTCTTGCCTCTTCAGCTTTCTTATCAGAATCCTCTTTTTGTCTTTTCAATTCATCGAGCTGAGCCTCAAAGGTGCGAATCTGTTCTATCAAACCAGCGTCTTCCGTCTTTTCAGCTATTTTCCTGACATCATCAAAAAACTGATTCTGAAGAATCTCAGCAGCTGACACATCACTTATAATATTGGCTAGGGCAGAATCATAGTACTTTATTGTTACGTTATCTTCATTGACAAGACTCTTAACAAGCTGCAGGAAGTCTACCCTGCTACCAATATTCTTATAAATGTGATCTGGCGTTTCACTGTCTTTCTCAGCTTCTTGCAGTTGCTTGCGAATTAATTCAGCCGTGGCGGCCTGCCTGAAATAATCTCTTTTCAAGAATCCCTCACCCCATAGAACACCAACAACATATCTTTCAAGTCGACGATGTGTTTTCGAGAAAAAAGACAGCAATTCATTGTAAGCCGGCGTCTCTATCAATCCACCGTCTCGGCTTGAAACTTCTTTGAAGTCATTGACGTTGTCTGTTTCAACGTCTACTCGGCCGAACAAATCTCTAGTCCCCAGAAAACGGTTATATCCCTGTTGAGCACGTCTGTTTAATCCCCAGCTGTCATCATCATACTCGCCATATGGAAGAATACGGAAGCCATTTCTGAATAGAAAAACATTTCCATAACTTACAGGTTGAATACCCATTCTTTTAGAAAAATTCACCTTAGCGGCTCGGTTCATATAGAATAGGCCAATGTTGACATTTTTAAGGAACTGATAAGTATTGGGTTCTTCAATCACGTACATGATGACACCTCTGTCGGACAAAGTAGTAGTCACAGCATCTTTAATCAGCTGAACTTCTATCTGAGTCGTTTTGATCTTCAAGACATCTGAGATAGTGTTCTTGACAATCCCATTAACACTTTCGTGCGCCTTTGCATCTTGATCTGCTTCTATCTCTTTGGGCGCAATCAATTCTATTTCAAAATCTTCGACTTCGGAAAAAGGATTGATCATTTTCTCGAGTGACTTCTTAAGAGAAAGAATGCCATCCCTATTCCAATGCGTCCTGAGTCCCGTGAATGTCATGATTGTCCCCGTCTCTTTACCGCCGGGGAATATAGGAGCAGTATCATTAGTCTCATGCTGAACTGTAACCTCGTCAAACTCTTTTTGCTGATTCTCCTCAAATGCCTTCCAGTCCACATTCAGAGTCTCTGGATAACCATCAGCACTTTTCGTCTCAAGTTTCAGATAACGGGCTAGACGGTCACAAGATAGACGGCCAATACCTTTAGCACCGGCAAAACGACGATTAATCCTTCCCCGGTATGATTCATCCTCGGTTCCATCGCTCTTGGCAGAGTATGCCACAAACAGCCACTTGTTTTTCAGATCATCCAATGACATTCCCTTTCCATTGTCTGCAATAACAAGGGAATCCTCGCCGAAGGTTATTTCAACTTTCGTGGCGTGTGCATCATATGAATTTTTAACCAGCTCCAAAACAGCTATGTTGGGGCTGGTAATCAAATCTCTACCAAGGATGTTTTTCAGCTCGGCGCTTACTTTAAACTGTAGTTCATTGGGCATACTTCAACATCTCCTTCAGAACTTCTCCGGCCTGATGTGCAAATAATGGCGGTATGGCATTTCCGACTTGAGAATAACGTGGGACTTCTGATTTTCTCAAGTCGCCACCGGAGGTATATTTACTTTTAAATTCATACCAGTCAGGGAAAGACTGAATTCTGGCGCATTCTCTGACCGTCATGATTCTAGGTTCACAATAATGAAGGTAGTCGTCAGGCAATCCGGTAATTGTGGGCGATACAGACTTAGGGTCCAAAACTGTAATGGAACGTTGATGAACTCCCCACTTCTCCCTCATTGCTTTATTCAGTCTCTTTCCCTTGACAGAACATTCTGCTAGAAGCTTCTCAAAACAATGGACCTTATCATCCGAATGATGAGCGAAGCTATGACTGTTAGGGACGTCCCCATCCCCGGTTTCAGATCCTTGCCTCAGATAAGCTTGATATTCAGAAGATGCCGCTCCATACTTGCCCGAGCAGAACCCTTTCCGGTCTGGAGTAGGACGTTCTCCATTGGCTTTCAAGAGATCTGAAATCGCATCTGCTACTGTGGGGCTATCACTTAAACCTAGTCTTTTCAAAAATGCCTCACGCTGCTGATTTAGAGACGTTAAGAAATGGGCTGCAGAACCTTCTTTTCCGTTGAGCACACCGACAAGAATAAACCTCTTTCTCCTTTGAGGAATACCAAACTTGGAGAAATCTATCACTTGTGGGGCAACATCGTACCCAATATTCCGGAGCTCTTCAATGACAATTTGAGAAAAGGGAACCGCATTGGGATTATCTTTCTTGTTGAATGCGTACGTGAATCCTTTAACGTTCTCAAATAACAACAGTTTTGGGCGAACCAGATCAACAAACTTGATGTATGAGAAGACGAGCTGGTTCCTGATGTCTTTTTCTTCCCTTTTCCCAGCCATTGAGAAACCTTGACAAGGAGGACCTCCGGCAACAAGATCCACACTCCCACGAAGGGAACGAAGCTCTTGCTCATAAAGGTTAGTTACTTCAATAATATCAAGATTACTCTTCGGAAGCCATTCAGGCCAGTCAAAGTGATTTCTGGACTTAATGAGGTTATACTCTAAGGTCTCGAACGCATTTTTATTCTTCTCGACTGCGAATAATCCTTGCCAGCCAGCTTGATATAGGCCAAGAGAAAGCCCTCCACATCCGGCGAAGATGTCAATTACAACAGGGCGTTTATTTTTTACAGCTCTCAGCATGGCGGCACTAAGTTTCATGATGGGACTAACCCCAATATCGCAAAGATAGTAATTATCCGCCAAATATCCATAATGCGAAGGTAGTCTTTTACTCAGCGCCTAATTCGAGCAGCCTTCACTCCGCCTAACCGCTGAACTTCAGCTTTCATGGCCGCCTCTTTTTCCTTTTGCTGGCGTCGCTGCTGCAGGTATTGTTCTCGGGATCTCTTTCGTTCCTCCCTCTCTGCGTGGAGGGCTTCGCTATTTCTCCAGATATCACTTGCTACTCGTCCAATAGTTTCCTCAACCCGCCCCTTCTTCAACTCGCACTCCCAAACGATAATGACAAACCATCCCTTCGCCTCCAACTGCCGCCAGACCTCCTGATCTCGTTCCTGATTCCGTGCGACCTTCGCCGTCCAGAACTCGGTGTTCGTCTTGGGCACCGTATAGAACTTGCAATCCTTGTGGCCGTGCCAGAAACAGCCGTGGATGAAGATGACCGTGCGGTACTTGGGAAGGACGATGTCCGGTTTGCCTGGCAGTCTCTTGTCATTCACCCGGTACCGGAATCCCAGCCGCCAGAGCGCCTGACGCAGCTTCAGCTCCGGCTTGGTGGAGGCGGAGTGGATGGCGGCCATGTTGCGATGGCGCTGGTCTGGAGTATGTCGATCTGGCACTCTTGCTGTCGATTATGGAGTTAATGCAAAAATAACTCTTAATTCTTTCCTTTACAAAATATTCACTAAATTTGCACAAAACACAAATTCACATACACAATGAAAGAGGATATCAACCGCATTAAGGTCGTCCTTGCGGAGAAAAAGCGCACCAATAAATGGCTCGCCGAACAGCTCGGGAAAGACCCTGCTACGGTTTCTAAATGGTGTACGAATTCTGCGCAACCGGGTCTTGAAACTCTTATGGAGATTGCGCGAGTCCTAAGTGTTGACGCGGGTGATTTATTAAACAAAACTGGTAATAATTGAGTTATAGTCAATGTTTATTCGATTGGGAACATTATTTAGCGGGATAGGGGCTATAGAGCAGACGCTTCTTAAAATGGGCATACCTCATTCTATTGTCTTTGCCTGCGATAATGGTGAGAATGATTTGAAGTTACTTCCCCCTCAAGAGCAATCGCAACTCGATGCCCTGCGGAAAATTACGGCAAAAAAAAGGACTGAGGAACAAAAGGAGCATCTTTATCGGTTAGAGCGCGCTGAATCTGAGCATATTCAGCAAATATACAATACGGTTATAGCTTCTGATAATAAGCATACAAAACAGCAACTTATAGAGGACCTTTACCTAACAAGGAGCAAAGCGGATATGAGTATTAGAGAAAGCTATGCTGCCAACTATACTATCGCTAATGATGACTTTCACTGGGATGTCAGGTTTCTTGACGGGCATGATTATGAAGGAGAGGTCGATTTGATGGTTGGCGGAAGTCCTTGCCAAGCTTTTTCCAGTAATGGGAAACGGGGTGGTTTCGAAGATACCCGAGGAACCCTATTTCACGATTACGCTCGAATAATCGCTGAGGTTAGACCCAAGTGTTTTATCTTCGAGAACGTAAAAGGGTTACTTGTTCACGACAACGGAAACACCTGGACTACTATCAAAAGAGTTTTCAGAGAACTCGATTACCGCATCTACATTAATAAGGACGCGAATGGCAATGAGTCCCCTCTACTAAATGCTGTGAATTATGGAATTCCTCAGAATAGAGAGAGGATTTTTTTGATTGGCATCAGAAATGGGATCAATCTTAAGCAAGAGTTTTCGTTCCCTTCTCCCATTCCTTTAAGGAGAACAAATAAGGATTTCCTCGATGAAACCGTTGATGCCAAATACTATCTAGGGGAAAAAGGTTTTGAATTCGTAACAACACATCCTACTCGTGCACAGGTTGGTCGTGACATTCAGAAGTGTCAAAAGGCTAACCAACAGTTTAACTGGAACGGCGATTTTATCTTTGAACCATTATCAAACAAACACACGGCGGCTATTCTTGAAAGAGCATATGTGGGTGAATGGAATGGTCAACGTGGTGTTATTCGAATGTACACGCCAAGAGAGTGCCTGCGATTAATGGGCTTCCCAGACACTTTTTTGATGCTTCATAACGACAATACTATGTGGCGTCAAAGCGGGAACTCTATCGTCGTAGATGTACTTGAACACATTGTGAAAGAATTGGTAAAAACTGGAATATTTGAATGATAGTTTTAGGAACAGTATTTTCCGGCATCGGTGCCATTGAGCAAGCGTTAATCCGTCTTGGGATTGACCATCGTATTGCTTTTGCCTGTGATAACGGTGACGTAGAATTGGATTTATTACAGGGGGAAGATTTGGAAGAATACAAAAGGCTCAAAAAACTCAGAAGCAAAAAAATACTCAAAGAACAAACGGATATTAATAGACTTGCCGAATTGAATCATAGGGAGGAGGAAGAGGTTGATAGAATTAAAGAGATTGTGTTTGGGCTGGGCTCAAAACGGGAGAAGAAAAGCTATATAGATAATCTATACCGTTCAAGAAGCCGACAGCATAATTTCGTCAAAGATTCATACATGGCAAACTATCCTGTCATGGATGAAGATTTTCACCTAGATATCCGTTTTATGGATGGGAGCGACTATAGAGGACAAATAGATCTATTAGTTGGGGGCAGTCCTTGCCAGTCTTTTTCTACTGTTGGAGCTCTTGGAGGATTGGCCGACACAAGGGGCACTCTTTTTTATGAATTCGCTCGCATTGTTCAAGAGGTACAACCACGCGTATTCATTTATGAGAATGTTCGTGGACTAACCACCCATGACGATGGTAACACGTGGGCGGTGATGCAAAATGTCTTCATGAATGATCTGAACTATCGTATTACGCCTCCGGAGGTGCTTAACGCTTGTGACTATGGTATTCCTCAAAATCGGCGTCGCTTATTTGTCATCGGAATTAGGAATGATATCACGTCTGGGGATTTTATATACCCGCAGCCCGTTCGGCTCAGTTATACTATGCAAGATTTCCTCGAGGATAATTGTGCAAAAGGGCATTTCTCATATAGTAAAGAGACCGGAGACCTTATAGTGGAGCATTATCCAGGCAAACCGGACGATAAGTTTACTTTAACTGCTGCTGTTCAGAAGTATGTTTTGGCAGGAGGAACGGGGACATATCAAACGTCCACTGAGACGGACTTGCCGATAGCTCGCACTTTGATGAAAATGATGACACAGCATCATAGAGCTGGTGTCGATAATTATATAACCATCTCAAAAAAACCGCTTATTCTTCGCCAACTGTCAGATAGAGAAGCGTTGAGGCTGATGGGGTTCCCTGATGATTTCAAGATAGTCGTTTCGTCGATGCAAATGCTTAGACAGGCAGGCAATTCAATTGTGGTTGATGTATTGATGGCCATTCTTGTACAGATTTATAAAACCGGCGCAATATCATGAGTGCAATGACTAAGAAAACTCCCAACATTTTTTGCCGTTGGAGAAACATTTCTCCAGAGACAGTCGTAGAGTTAGTCCACGAGTTGCCCAAGACGGAAATGTCCGAAGATAATTTTCGTGCATATATGGGCAAAAGCGTGAAATATCCTACGTACTTTACAAATGTTGGGCAAGCTCCTCGCCAATGGGGGTTATACTACATAAAAGATGGCACATATCACCCTCGGTTCTCTCGAGACATTACTCTTCAAGAAGCCACTCGATACTGCGACCATTGGTTTAAGCATTACGTAATCCCTAACCCTACAACCAAAATTAAGGGACTAGCATCAAGTTCAAACCTGGTGAAGTTATTTGTTGATTTTATGGAGAAGCATCCGGATATCCATGACTTCCAAGAGATAACCGATGGTGTTTGCAATGAGCATGTTGTGGTGAATGATATTCTTCAGAATGCGTTCAATACATATTCTGAGGTGATTAGTGTAGAGTATGATGGCGACGGTGGGTATAAGGCCAAACTGAATGATAATTATAAAGATATTATGGCAAATAAGTATGATCATATCCTTTATGAGGATGAGTATTTTCACAACTTTGACGGAATTCTAAGTGATCGTTCATTTGTTCTCTACAAAGAGTATCTTGAGCTTTTGCTTGAAAACAAAAACTTGATTCTTACAGGGGCCCCTGGAACTGGGAAGACCTATCTGGCAAAAGCCATGGCGGCATCAATTGTTGGAAACTGTGATTGGGATGCCCTCTCCTCAACACAAAGAAGACAATGTGGTTTCGTTCAGTTCCATCCGTCATATGACTACACTGACTTTGTTGAAGGCTTACGCCCTCAGGAAAACGGTAGTTTTACACGTGAAGATGGAGTCTTTAAGGTTTTTTGCAAAGAAGCGAAAAAATTGCCGCAGGAGCCATTTGTATTTATTATCGATGAGATTAATAGAGGAGAGCTATCAAAGATTTTTGGGGAACTATTCTATTCAATCGAACCAGATTACCGTGGGCATGTGGGGCGTGTTAGGACACAGTACAACACTATGGTCAAGGATGGTGACGTCTTTAAAGAGGGCTTCTATATCCCCACTAACGTTTTTATCATTGGAACGATGAATGATGTTGATAGGGGCGTAGAAGCGATGGATTTTGCGGTACGGCGCAGATTCGCATGGCGTGAAATCACTGCCGCAGAAAGTGCCACCAATATGGGCATCGAGGGACTCGCTAAAGCAAAAATGGATGCAGTGAATGCCGCTCTGGTAAGGAATGGCCTTTCCGAAGCGTACTGTATCGGAGGCGCTTTCTTCAGAAATGTTAAAGATGATGAATTTGATACACTCTGGAAATTAAAACTTAAAGGCGTGATCTCCGAATATTATAGAGGAGAGCCCGGAGCGGATGAGAAGATCGCCGACATAGAAAAATCGTACACCAACGCTCGCGTAGAAGATACAAAAGAATGAGATTGATTACCACGGACAATAACTGTGGTCAGAGAATCGACAGCCAGTCCGCTTTAGAGGATCTGCGTCGTATTGCTGATTGCAAGCTCGAATCCCTTCGTGATTTGAGTGGGCATGACTTGTGGCTTTTCCCTAAGAAAGGCGACCGTTACGACGACAAGATACAGGACGAATATGTCTTTACAATTGACGATGACGTGTTAACCACCGGTAATATTATGGGCTTCGTCGGCTGTGGAGACACTGAATTGACAATTCGTTCTCGCTTTTCTAATAAAGACGGGAATGACTGGTTCATGCAATACATGCTTCAGAAAGTCTTTGCCATCAATATTTTTGATTTAAAACACACAAAGAGCAAAGATGAGAGTCTGGATATTGCAGCCTTAATGTTACCTTATTTTCTGCAGAAAGCGCTCCGTCAAGGTCTATATCGAGAATATATACGACAGGAATACAATGATGCTCATCCACACGGAGTAATTGATGTAGAACGGCACATCAAATCCAATTTTCCTTTCAGGAATGGCAAAATAGCATATTCTACAAGGGAATTCCGATATGACAATAGTATCACTCAACTAGTTCGCCATACAATCGAATTCATTCGAACAAAAAAGGCTTCCGCAGCAGCAATCTTGTATTCATCTCCGGAAACGCAATCAAATATAAAGCAAATAATAGATGCCACCTCTTCATATCGAAAGAGTGATTTAAAGAGGGTAATGCTCGCTAATCTCAAACCCAAGATTCACCCCTATTATTCGGAGTATCGCCCTCTACAGCGTCTGTGCATGCAGATATTACGAGGCGAGAAAATAAGTTATGGGGCAGATAGCGATCGTATTCACGGCGTACTATTCGATGGCGCCTGGTTGTGGGAAGAGTATCTTAACCTTGTTTTCAATAAAGAAGGGTTCCAGCATCCGGAAAATAGAACCGGGAAAGGGCGTATCCATGTGTTTAGGGATAGAGACCGTTATCCCCGATATCCGGATTTTATCCGGGAGAATGTTATTGCTGACGCGAAGTACAAAGTGCTTCTACGCGATTCGAAATCCCTTATTTATGATGACCTTTCCCGAGATGATCTTAACCAAATGATCACCTACTTACATATCACATCTTCTAGAAAGGGAATATTTGTCAATCCATTGAATTTTAGGGTAATGAACCCAGAGACTGGTGAGTATTATCCGGAAACGGCTTTCTGCGCTCGTATTGGTGAGCTCTATGGTGATGGCGGTGATATTTACATCGTGGGCATGAATATTCCACAGTTGTGTGAAACATACAATGATTTTGCTTCGTTTATGGTATCTAATGAAAAGGTGCTTAGTAGAAAAATCAGGGAGATTGTTGAAAGAGACGATTTACGAACTATTAATCCTATAATATAGCCGGATGTAAGGAATGTCCCCTTTATTCATTCGTTGTAGTCTTCCTTCACTTATAAAGGCATTGCTGGTCTGGATTACCTCCAAACCAGCTTTTTTAAATCAGACCAAACCTCCAGCTTCTTTTGGTAGGTGATCATAGATGCCGTTGAGGGGAAGGCAATTACCTCAACAGGGGCCTTAATGTGGCAATATCGGTCATAGTACTTGACTGTGGTGCTGGTACCATTCAAAACGACAGTATGGATGCTGGGATGCGCTTCCAGGAATCCCTGGATGTCATTGCCTTGTAAAGTGCGAGCGGAGAAGCCGCTGTCGCTGCTGCCTTGACGCACACCGCTGGCGATACAGTCCCACAAGGCAATTCCACGACCGGTAATGAATTCTTTCCGGCCAAGAGCCAACTCCTCTTCAGACGGCTTGAAGATATCCACCATCAGTTTCCAGAACGGATTAGTGGGCGAATCATAATATGCCTGTGCCTCAATCGACTTGTCTCCAGCCATAGTCCCAAGAATCAGGACCTTGGGGTTGACACCAACCCATGGCATCAGACCGTGCTTGTAGCAATCTTCAGGTGCTTTATCTGACGAAATATCGCCGTCAAAGCAGAGACATTGTATCAGGTCATCAAAGCTACCAACCACCTCGTCAAACAGTTTGTACATTAGCTCCGGTTCCATCGTCTCGGGAACATAGACGATAACTCTCTTGCCGGTGCCAGCCATCCACCCTGCTTCGGTGTGAGCGCTGCGGCCGCAAGGGAGGACAAGGACACATGTGTCTGCTGCCTTCAGGGCCTCCAGATCTGCCGCAAACTGGCGTTCGGCAAGTGGATGGTGTAATCCCTCGGCGTACTGCTCAAACGCCCAATTCGGGGCGTTTTCGTCCACGTCACTCCAGTGGAACCCCGTGCCGCCGTGCGGAGGGTTGCGGAAGTCATACACCTGATGTCCTTCTTCCCGGAGGCGCTTCACGACCTCGGGATAGTACTGATTCCTCCAGCTGGAGGCAAAATAAATTTTCGCCATTTACTGAATGAAAACCGTTACGGTTTTAGTGTTATGAGCGCTATGTTCGTCTTGCCAGCCTACCCGCGCATGGATTTCGCGAGGATGGCCATTAATAAGATGAACATCGTAATCTTTATTCTGCAGAGAGTCTAATCGTTCAATGCGCAATGTGGTTGGAAGGTTCGCGAGCAAACTGATATCATCCAGAAATCTGACCTCAATGCTCTCGGCGGCGGCGAGCCCTTTGTTGTAGACCTTAAGCTTCCAAGGAGCCTTGTAGTAAGAAGTAAAGGATAGCTGAATGTCGGCTTTTGCTGATTCTCTTTCTCCTTTTTATACTCGGCCAGCTGGATGTCGTTCAAAGCAAGTTCTTGTTTTGAGATACGTTTCTCAAACTTGTAGTATTTAACAAGAGAAAAGACTGCAGCTCCAATAGATATGACGAGTGCTGCGGTACTCTCGATAGCGGTTAATGATATACAACAGATTGAAAACATTATTTACCAAAGTTTTTTTTGAACATCTCTGTCAGTTTATCTTCTGCAACAGATCGGGCGGACTTTTCAATCTCAGGCATATTAAGTTCTTTCAATTCTTCAAGCCCGCCAGAAAATACTCGCCCACACGTTTCGCATTTTACGTATGAGCGATCTTGGTTCGCTTCAAATGATTCGCCACCGCATGTCGGGCACTTCAACCTTCCAATTTCAATTTGGGACATAGTGAGTGTTATTTTTCAGGCAAAAATACAGATAATCTTTAACCACTGCAAGTTATACATCCATTATCTAATACATCCAAGTACCAATAGACATGTTATAAATAGATGTGAAACAGAACGAGGAAATACGTAAATTTGCAGAAGGAGTCGCCTTGTTGCCAAAAGTAGAATTATATAATAATGGAACACTTTAGAATCGACCACGGAGATATGTTTTCCAAATATGGATCGGGTAGCTTATCCCCTTCGCGGGACAAGCAGGTATCCGATGCTGTTGCCAGACTAACCGATGATTATGTTCTTAATGTGGATGAAGAGGAGTACATTCAGTACCTTATCGACGAGTTTACGCTCCACCTGCCCGTCATACATTTCGATGATGCGCGGATTGAGACAAGAAAGGTAATGGTCGATCCTGAATATCTGCCAAGATACTGGGGCGCTCAAAGAGAGATTGAACGGACAATGATCCGGTATATCATTCCAATCAGTGGGGATCACAATCTGCTTTATTTTTGTCCCTCAACCTTCCTCCTTTCAGGATCTGGCAATTTTCATATCGGCACAACTGAGATATACACAGACATCCTGGCAATCAGCGATGATGCCGAACAGGTTAAGCGTGATCTCGAATCGGCGAAGGATAGTTGCAAAAAAATGTTGGGCTATCTAGAGAACGATATCAGGGCATACAACAACTCCTTGCCCAGGACCGCCAGAGACTATTTTGTCGCCCGCAAAGAAAAGATCAAGAAAGAGAACTCATTTATCTCCAGCCTTGGAGTGCCACTCTCATTAGGAGTGAAGAATCCTAAAACTTATGCAGTTCCTACTGTCTCCCGCAGGTTTGATCCGCCAAAGGCAGGTAATGGCTTCCCAAAAGTGGAGGAAGTCACCCCGGTGATGGATATGACCAAATATGAGCAGATTCTTGAATCGCTTCTCATTGTCGGTCAGTCTTTTGAAAAGCATCCCAGCACAACGGTGGGAAGGGATGAGGAATCGCTGCGGGACCTATTCTTAGCTCAACTCCAGGCGTCCTTCAAGAGTGATTCTGCTACTGCCGAAGCATTCAACAAAAATGGGAAAACGGATATCATGGTCAAACATGGCGATGATGTTCTGTTTGTTGCTGAATGCAAATTCTGGAAGGGCAAGCAAGTGCTTCACAATGCAATCTCACAGTTGCTGAGCTACCTTACTTGGCGAGAGACGAAAGCAGCCCTCTTGATATTCGTTCGCGATACAACGATGACTACCGCCATCAATGGGGTCAAGGAGAATGTATCTTCCCACGGGAACTATAAAATCACATTGACACCTAAGGGAGAGACCTGGTTCAACTACAAGTTCACAATGCCCAACGATCCCGACCGCGAAGTCTATCTTGCTATACAAATCTTTGATTTCAACACGACGAAACAATAGTTTCTTTCATCATCCCCACATCTCCATCAGTTCCATCATTTGAGGGAAGCCAAAGTCTATAATAAAAGCGATCAAGCCCTCTTCACTACGCTAAAGCTCCGTTCAGAAGGCTTGGTTTCGTCCTCCGGGGCGCAGAGCGCCCCTTCGAACTCCGCTATGGCAGCTCCCCTGCGAGACTCTTTCCGCCGCGCCAAGGCGCTCTGGTCAGAGACT
>JAEEGL015043092.1_pt1 | contig 12717 bp, 9 predicted proteins | sample 9134231 | NCBI WGS metagenome assembly JAEEGL01 (sample SAMN16246548, study PRJNA631951) | gut metagenome | biome: gut microbiome; feature: rumen; material: fiber-attached | host: Bos | place: Iran: Karaj | collected 2018-10 | reverse complement strand
GCTTTGCTGACTGAATAATTTCCTTAATTAATGGTTTGAGATGGGTTTTGCCCATCGCCGCAGGCGATTTATAATGGCAAAACCCGTTACTATCACGGTCCAAAGGGCCGTGATAGTAACGATCCTGCCAGACTTATCGCCCATTGTCCGCTGTCAGGAATTTCTCCCTGAAATCATGCACCGGCATCGGTTTTCCGTAATAATAACCCTGGAGCCTGCCGCAGCCGACCTCAGCCAGAAACTCCACCATTTCCTCGGTCTCTACTCCCTCTGTCAGCGTATTTATCCCCAGATCATTTGCCATCTCTATGATCTTCTTTATAATTGTGCGGGAATTCTGGTTCTCCTTAAAGCTGCGCAGAAATACCATGTCGATCTTCATAACATCGAAATGATAATCCTTGAGAACATTAAGGGATGAGTATCCCGAACCGAAGTCATCAAGCCATATCTCGTAGCCCTTTTCCCTGAAGCCGTTCACCGCGCTCCTTAAGATGCTCATGTCATCGGTCATGGCACTTTCGGTAACCTCAATATGAAGATAATGTCTGTCAATGTCATATTTCTGAACCAGCTCCTCGATCACCGATACCGTATCCATCAGCTCAAAATCAAGCCTTGAGAAATTCAGGGACACGGGCACAGCCTTCTCTCCCTTATCAAGCGATTCCCTGAGATCCCTGCATACAGTTTCGTAGATGCATTTATCCAGCTTATGTATCTGTCTGTGCTCCTCTAAGATAGGGATAAAATCTCCAGGAGACAGGAATCCGTACTTGGGATCCACCCAGCGGGCCAAAGCCTCACAGCCGGCAAGCTTTTTGCTCTCCGACCATACCACGGGCTGATAATAAACCTTAATATAGCCCTTCTCCACCGCCTTGTCTATGTTATTAACAATATACTGAAGCTTAAAGAACCCCTCTCCCATCTTCTTGTCATATTCCCGGAAGTTTTTATCATACTGCTTTTTGATGGTAGAACAGGCATATCTGGCCCGGTCGATCCCCTGCCTGGGATCGCAGTAAATGTCGTCAGGCCTGTAGGCTCCCACCTTTAAGCCCATGTAGATCTCCTCTTCATGGGAATAAAAATTATTTCTCACTATGTCGGTCTTTTCAATGGCGCCCTCCCAGTCAGTCAGCACCGCAAAACGGTCATCCGCCTGTCTGGCAACCAGGGAACCCTCAAAGGTATTCTCAATAAGCTTTGCGGTATTGGTTAAAATCTCATTTCCCTTAAGAAAGCCGTACTGATCGTTATAGTTCTTAAAATTCTCGATATCCAGGAAAAGAAAGACCTTATCGTGAACCTTGTTGCCTGAAAGAATAAGAATCTCGGGAACATTTTCGTAAAAATAACGCATGTTGTGTATCCCGGTCAGCTCATCATAAACGGCAGCCTTTTCAAGCTTCTCGTTGACCGTCTCCAGACTTTCCTCCTTGACTCCCGAGTCAAGCCTCCGCCTGTAGATGCTGACACTGGTCATAAAGATGGATATCCAGAACATGAAAAGATTTATCTTGTCCCCGGTCTGAAATTCCATATCCTGGGACATGATGGTGTTATTATAGAAAAACAGGAAAGTAGCGGAAAGAATTATAAAGGAAACATAGGGCTTCCATACCAGAAGGCAGGTCACATAGAGCTCCATGGTCAGGAAGGTAAGTATCTGTTTGCCGCCGGCGTAATCCAATCCCGAAATATATATACCAAAGCCGAGACAGATAACCGAAAATGCCACAATAAGCCCAAAACCTACATTCCTGCTGACACCTTCCCTGTTTTTTCTGTATTTGATCGCATAGATCAGCATCAGGACACCCATCGTCAGAAGGATCACATAGGAGTAGAAATGCTGTATTATCCAGTTTAAATCTCTCGACTTGTCGCTGAGGATAACATATTTTATCAGCGTTCTTAAGATCATCCATACTTCAAGTACGATGACCACAACAGACATATAGATACTTGATGTAACGTTAGCATCAAACAGGTATTTTTTTATATAAGGAGTGTTTTCTTCAAAACCTAACAGTTCTTTTATCTTATTGCCCATCAGAGCCTCCTAATTCCGGTTACAGAACCGCCTGAGGAACATAAGTTTCCCATAAACAGTATAACCCTCTCAACATTTTTTAGCAATATGACCGGAACATCATCAGCCTTCATTCTCCCTCGCGACAAGCCGTTCAACGCTGTAACGGCGCCTGAGCTCGGGTTTTTCTATCTTACCCGTAGGGTTTCTGGGAACCTCGTCAAAGATTATCTTTCTGGGTCTCTTATATCTCGGAAGACCCTTGCAGAATTCCTCTATCTCCTCCTCGGTGCACTCCATTCCTTCCTTGATGGATATGATAGCACCCGCTATCTCACCCAGTCTCTTATCAGGCATTCCGATCACCGCGACATCCCTTACCTTCTCATACTGCCTGATATAATCCTCTATCTGTACGGGGTAGAGGTTTTCTCCCCCGGAAACTATCACATCCTTGAGCCTGTCAACCAGGAAAATAAAACCGTCCTCGTCCTGCATGGCTACGTCCCCCGTAAGGAGCCATCCGTCCTTCAGAACCTCTTTTGTGGCCTCGGGATTGTTATAGTAGCATTTCATCACTCCGGGGCCCTTGACGCAGAGCTCTCCGGCCTCTCCCTGCCTTACCTCATTGCCCTCGGAATCAATGATCTTACATTTCCAGCTGTAGCCCGGAACTCCGATGGCACCAACCTTATGTATGTTTTCAACCCCCAGATGTACGCAGCCCGGGCCAATGGATTCGCTCAGACCGTAATTCGTATCATACTGATGGTTAGGGAAATATTCCCTCCAGCGCCTGATAAGCGAGGGAGGAACGGGCTGGGCCCCTATATGCATAAGCCTCCAACCGGAAAGATCGTAATCCTCAAGCTTGATATCTCCCCTGTCAAGAGCATCCAGAATGTCCTGGGCCCAGGGCACCAGAAGCCATACGATGGTACAGTGCTCCTTCGATACCGCATCAAAAACATATTCGGGCTTCGTACCCTTAAGAAGCACCGCTTTGGAACCCGCCACCAGGCTTCCCATCCAGTGCATCTTCGCCCCGGTGTGATACAGAGGAGGAATACAGAGGAAGCAGTCATCCCGTCCGGTGCCGTGATGATGCTGCTCAACGTTGGCCGCGGTCATAAGACTTAAATGGGAATGGAGGATGGCCTTGGGGAAACCCGTGGTTCCCGAGGAAAAATAAATGGCGGCATCATCCGAATCCTCTATTCTTATAAGAGGGGCTTTACTGGAGCAGTCATTGACCAGCTCCCTGTAGCTCTCCGCAAAGGTGGGGCAGGTCTCGCCCACAAAGATCAGCAGCCTCTTTCTTGACAGCTTATCCTCTATAGCCTCTATCCTGCCTATAAATTCCGGTCCGAATAAAAGCACGTCCACCTCCGCAAGGTTGGCGCAGTACAGGATCTCATCGGAGGAATACCTGAAATTAAAGGGTACCGCCAGAGCCCCCGTCTTAAGAATACCCATATATATGGGAAGCCATTCAAGGCAGTTCATCATGAGGATAGCGACCTTGTCTCCCTTTTTTATGCCGCGGGAAAGAAGCATGTTTGCGACCCTGTTTGCCTTTTCGTCAAATACCCGCCAGGTTATCTCGCGTCTGTACGGGAGATTCGATGTAGCCTCGATAAGAGAATACTCCTTCCAGGAAACCCTTCTGTTATCCTTTATTTCGGGATTCATTTCAATTAGGGCGATCTCGTCGCCATAGAGCTTTCTGTTTCTCTCAAGAAAATCTGTGATAGGCATTATCTTCCTCCTGATTCAGTATTAATGTTACCGGGATCCGGGCACTTCTTATCCCTGATTTTTTGTAATCTTCCTGATAAAATTCATATCCTTCCAAAGTGCCGGATGGAATACTATCAGAAGCGGGAACAGCTCAAGCCTCCCCGCAAGCATGTCAAACATCATGACATATTTCGAAAGTATCGAAAAATGTCCGTAATTCTGTGTAGGCCCTACCATCGAAAGACCGGGTCCCACGTTATTAAGGGTTGCCGCCACCGCCGTAAAGCAGGTTACGATATCCTCCTTGTCTATGGAAAGCAACAGCATTGATATCACAAAGGTAGTGGTAAAGGTAAGAAAATATACATTTGTGGATCTTACCACCTCATGCTCAATGGGCTTGTCATCCATCTGGATCTTTTTGATGCTCTTGGGATGGAGAAAGGAGGTAAGCTCCTTTCTTACGGTCTTCATTCCTATAACGAACCTGGATACCTTAATACCTCCCGCGGTACTGCCTGCGCAGCCTCCGCAGAACATCAGACACACCAGTACCATCTTGCTGAAGGTATTCCAGGTATCAAAATCAGTCGTGGCGTAGCCCGTCGTTGTAATGATGGTAGCGACCTGAAAGGCACAGGTTCTTATATTCTCCGAAAAAGAGGCAAAGCGGTCCCAGAGCGAGATCGAGATCGAGGCGGTCGCGCAGACCACAATGGCCGCATATACCCTTACCTCCTCCATGCCGAAGGCCCGCTTGTACTCTCTGAACATTAACAGATAGTACATGTTGAAATTGACACCGAAGAGCAGCATGAAGATCGTGATTATCCACTGCTGAAGCGCCGTATAGGAAGCTATGCTGTCGTTTCTGACCCCGAAGCCTCCGGTTCCCGCGGTTCCGAAGGAAAGCGTGACAGCGTCAAAGACCGGCATCCTGCTTACTATCAGAAGGATGATCTCTGCCACTGTCATGATGAAATAGATCACATAGAGAAGCTGGGCGGTGGACTTAAGCTTGGGCATGAGCTTTCCCACGGAGGGCCCCGGGCTCTCCGCTCTCATGAGATTAAAGTTTGAACCTCCGTTTAAGGGAATTATGGCAAGAAGAAATACAAGAACTCCCATGCCTCCGATCCAGTGGGTAAAACTCCGCCAGAAAAGAGAACAGTGGGACATACTCTCCACATCGGAAAGTATGGAGGCTCCGGTAGTCGTAAAACCTGAAATGGTCTCAAAAAGAGCATCGGTAAAGGACGGTATCTCCCTGCTTATAAAAAACGGAAGAGCTCCGAAAAGACTCATGAGAAACCAGGAGCCTACGGTTATCAGACAGCCCTCCTTCAGATAAAACACCGCATTATCGGGCTTATGTCTTGAGGCGGCATAGCCGATCAGGGCACATATCACCGCAACGGTCAGAAAATAAAGCCCCGTCCTCTCCTTATAGATCAAAGCTATCAGACATGGCAGGAGCAATAACGCCCCCTCTATCATAAGAACCTTACCCTGTATATATCTGATTATAGAACCGTTCATTCCTGCAGACCTCTATTCCAGGATATCCAGTATTTTTGTAAATCCCAGCTGCTTGGTAACCACCATTACCGAATCTCCGACCCTGATCATGTCCTGACCGCTGGGGATGATTATCTGTCCTCTGCGGTTGATAAAGGATATAAGCACATCCTTCTTGATATTCAGCTCTCTGAGGGTCTTATCGGTCACCGCCGACTCCCTGTCGATCTTAAACTCCAGTGCCTCAACACGGTTATCATAAAGATGATAGAGAGTCTCCACGGGATTGTTGCCGGAATTGTTTTTGGCCCGGACGTAGGCAATGATAGCCTCTGAGATAATGTATTTCGGATATATGGTACTTCCGAGATCGAGCTTTGATACCACCCCCTGAAAGTTCAGGCGGTTTATCTTGGTAACTACCTTGGCGTTCGAAACCTGCTTTGCATAGAGAGTTAACAGGATATTCTCCTCATCGATCCCCGTAAGAGGAACGAAGGACTCCACGCTTTCAATTCCCTCCTCCTTAAGCACATCCTCCTCTGTTCCGTCACCGTTTATTATCGTGGCCTTCGGAAGCAGGATGCTAAGCTGCTCACACCTGTGTGTATCCTCCTCTATGATCTCAACGGAGACCCCTGCCGCGCACAGGTAGCTTGCAAGGTAATAGGCAGTTCTTCCTCCGCCTATTATCATGCAGTTTTTGACCTTGTTGGTCTTTACATTCAGCTTTTCGAAAAGCTGTCTGGAATCCTTTCTGGTGACGACCACGGAGATAATGTCGTCTTTTTCAAGCCTTACGTCTCCGTTGGGGATAAGCACCTCTCCGTTTCTCTGAAGGGCGCAGATAAGGATTCCCTCTCCGATCTTACTGTGAATATCCGATATTTTCAGGCCGTCAAGAACGTGACCTTCCTCGATCTTGAACTTTATCACCTCTACCTGGCCGTTTGCAAAGGAATTTACCTCTAACGCCCCGGAAAGGGAGAGGATATCGCTGATCTCCCTGGCCGTTTCCAGCTCGGGGTTTATAATCATCGCAAGCCCCAGCTGTTCCCTTAAAAAGCCTACCTCCTTGCTGTAGTCAGGGGTACGGACCCTGGCGATGGCCGCGCATTTGCCCACCCGCTTTGCCACGGTACAGCATAAGAGATTCAGTTCATCGGAATTCGTAACTGCGATTATAAGATCCGCGTCCTCTATCCCGGCGGCCTGCTGGGTTGAAAAGCTGGCTCCGTTTCCCTCCACCGCCATTACATCATAGAGGTTGGTGATAGCCGTAAGCCTCTGCTTATTCTTATCGATTATGGTAATCTCATGACCCTCCTGTGAAAGGTTTTCCACCAGGGTATTTCCGACCTTGCCGCAGCCTACAATGATTATTTTAAGTCCGTGGCTGACCTCGGTCCTCTTTTCGCTTCTTCTAACTCCAAACATGAGCCTGCCTCTGAAATCTTGCTTATTGTATATTTTGACTATTACTATACCACTCTCTCGCCCGAAAATATACAATTATTTGTTACTATTCACGGCCGGGCCGTGATAGTAACGGGTTTAGATCGTTAACAATCATTTATCTCGATATAGAGCTTTCGGATCCCTCCGGACTGACCCCCGTGGATCAGCTCGTATTCGACCTTAAGCCTCAGTCCCTCTTCCGTTTCGTCAATCCCGTAATACAGAGTTTTCGTTTCCATATCAAACGCGCCGTAGGGAGTACTGTACAGAAAGCCGTGTCTTTCTCCGGCCTCAAATATCATATCGGCCCTTACGGCTCCGCTCTTTTTTAAGCTTAAACAAAACCGGTCGGCCTTTATGAGATTCCTGCCCTCAATACCCTCAAAGGCCCGATCCTCGTAGGAGACATAGTGAACGCCTTTGCTTTCATGATATACCCCGGCAGCGCTGACTGTTACCTCATCCACTGTTTCCCCGTCGTTTTCGGTACTTCCCTTAACCTTTACAAGAACGCTCCTTCTCATACAGCCGTCAATATTCCTCTATATTCACGATCCCGGCGGTCAGCTCCTTAATATGCAGAAGCCCCGCCGCAAAGGCCGCAAACCTGTCAACCGAATCGCTTACGAAAAACTCATGATCAGAAGTCCGCTCCCCGTCATTCAGGATATTGTTTTCCGAAAGCATCTCCCTTAACCCCCGTGCCGTCTCATAGGCAGGGTTTACAAGGGTAACTCCTTCTCCGACGACACGCGAGATGATACCCTTAAGGAGCGGATAGTGGGTACAGCCCAGTATAAGAGTATCTATGTCCTGCTTTATGAGATCCTTAAGATAACGCCTTGCTATCTCCTCAGTAACGGGATCATCCGTCATGCCCTCCTCCACAAGCGGACAGAAAAGCGGGCACGCCTTTCCTATGACCTCGATATCCGGATCGATGTTTTTTATGAACCGGTTATAGAGCCCCGAGTTGATTGTGCTCTCGGTGGCAATGACTCCTATCCTCTTATTCTCTGTCACCCTGCTTGCAGCCACCGCTCCCGGCCTGACCACTCCGATAATGGGAATGCTTAAGTTCTTCTCCACCTTGTCAAAGGCAAGAGCACTCATTGTATTACAGGCTATTACCAGCGCCTTCACGTCATGAGTCAGCAGAAACCTGATTATCTGCTCGGTATACTTGGTGACTGTTTCACCTGATTTGGAACCGTAAGGCACCCTTGCGGTATCGCCGAAATAAATTATCCTTTCACCGGGAAGCTGGCTCATTATCTCCTTTGCAACCGTAAGCCCGCCCACTCCCGAGTCGAAAACTCCTATAGCCGCCCTCTTATCCATTGCTCTGTTTCCTTAATTATTTCCTCTCAGCTGCTCTATTATCCCCTTTTCCTGGTTGTCGATATGGGTGCTTACCCTCTCCTGAGCCTTTTTCGCATCGCCCTCGAATACCGACTGCATTATCGCCCTGTGTTCATCGATAAGCCTTCTGTGATTCGAATCATCCTTAATATATTCAAACCGGTAGCGGTAGATCCTGTCCGCGAGATTATTGACCATCTGGCTTAACCGTCTGTTCTTGGAGGCGCTCAGTATCTTGTCGTGAAACAAAACATCCGCTTTTGCGATGGTCTTTGCGTCCTTGGTAAGCACTGAATCCTCAAATTCCTTCTCGGCCTTTTTTATCTCTTCCTTTTCCTCCTGTGTTATCCGTTCACAGGCAAGCCTGGCCGCAAGAGAATCAAGAGCCTTCCTAACCTCAAGGACATCCCTTATATCATCCTCGGAGATCCTGGCCACCTCCGCCCCCTTTCTCGGCACCATGGTAACCAGTCCTTCCAGCTCGAGCATTCTTATTGCTTCACGGATCGGTGTTCTTGACACATCCAGCTTCTTTGCAAGATGAATCTCCATAAGCCTTTCTCCCGGCTTGAGCTCGCCGGTAAGTATCCCCTCCCTCAGAGTATTGGATACGACATCACGAAGCGGCAAAAAATCATCCATCTGTAATTTAAGGTCATGATCCTCCATGTCAGCCTCCTTTTCCCCCCGGCTCTGTTAAAATCAGCTGTCCTTCAGGCATCTGCGTTCTCAATATCTCATAAGCATCCTCTGCACTCTTTCTGTCCTCAAAAACGGCGAAAACGGTAGGCCCGCTCCCGCTCATTACCGCGCCGAGAGCTCCCTTTTCCATAAACCGTTCCTCTGTTTGTCTTATCACCGCATGCTCCGAGGCACTAACCGGCTCAAGAACATTTTTCATCATCCCTGCCAGCCGCTTAAGATCCCCGGAATCAATGGCCTTAAGCATCCCCTCCGTGTCGGGATGATCCTTGATTCCGAACTGATCCAGTTTTTTGTACACAGCAGCGGTTGAAATACTGATTTTGGGTGTAAATAATATTATACCGCATTTCGGAAGATTTTTTAACCCCGTAAGTTTTTCCCCTATGCCCTCCGACAGAGCACAGCCCTTCATAATGCAGAAAGGGACATCGGCCCCGATCCTTACGCCCTGCTGCATGAGCTGTTTTTCGGAAAGCGAAAGATTGAAAAGACTGTTCATTCCTGTCATGACCGCGGCCGCATCCGCGCTCCCTCCCGCAAGCCCGGCTGCCACCGGTATCCTTTTTTTTACGGTAACAGTCAATCCCTGCTCAATTGAGTACTCCCTTTTCATAAGCTCGGCGGCCTTATAACAGAGGTTGGTCCTGTCGGAAGGAACCTCCTCGGAATCGGTTCTTATAAGGATCTCGCCCTCCGTCTTTTCAAGCGTGATCTCGTCAGAGAGCTCAAGGGACTGCATTATCATCCTTACCTCATGATAGCCGTCCTGTCTTACTCCCAGTACGTCAAGCCCCAGATTTATCTTTGCGTTTGCATTTAAGGTTATCCCACACATCCCGTTATCTCACCAATATTCTGAATTTTGTTTTTCAGCATATATTCCTCTATGCCCTCAATAATATCCAGGGTTACAAAAGGGTTCCTGAAATTCATCATCCCAACGGCCACGGCCCCGGCTCCCGCCATCATGAATTCCACTGCATCCTCCCAGCAGGCAATGCCTCCCATTCCAATAACCGGTATCTTAACAGCCTTCGCACATTCATATACCATCCTTACGGCCACGGGCTTTATCGCGGGCCCGGAGAGCCCTCCTGTCTTATTGGCCAGTACAAAGCAGCGTTTTTCTATGTCTATCTTCATTCCGGTAATGGTATTGATAAGGGAGATCGCATCCGCTCCGGCAGCTTCGCAGGCCCGGGCCATTTCCGAAATGTTCGTTACATTGGGCGAAAGCTTCATAATCACAGGCTGCCTTGCTCTTTCCTTTATCCTCCATGTGATGTCGTAAAGAGCCTCTCTGTTCTGACCGAAGGCTATGGCCCCTTCCTTTACGTTCGGGCAGGAAACGTTTATCTCAAGCATATCGGCTGCGGTGTCGGAAAGCCTTTCCACCACCTCAAGATACTCCTCCACGGTCTTTCCGCACACGTTTACGATAATACGGGTAGGTATATTCTCCCCACTTTCAGTATCGGAGAGTTTCTCTGTGCCGGTCTGATTCTCGGAAGCTATGGTCTTTTCAAGAAAATCCAGATCCCGCTCAATAAAGGTATCTATCCCGGGATTCTGAAGCCCGATTGCATTAAGCATCCCTCCCCGGGTTTCCGCGACCCTTGGCACGGGATTTCCCTCCCAGGGCTTTAAGGCCACCCCCTTGGTGACTATCGCTCCGAGCCTGTTAATATCGATAAATTCCGAATACTCCATCCCCGAGCCGAAGGTTCCCGAAGCCGGCATCACGGGATTCTTAAGGAGGATCCCTCCTATTTCCACCGAAAGCTGCGGCTTCTTTTTCTCTGCCTCAAAGGCTTTCTGCTGACTTAAACCGGCAGGCTTCATGGTTTCCTCAGCTTTCATAAGATAACCTCCTCTGACGAAAAAACAGGGCCTTCCCTGCAGATCCTTTTGTTATTGACCTTCGAATGCTCATCCCGATCCTTTGTGCCGCAGACACAGGCAAGACAGACGCCGATCCCGCAGGCCATCCTCTGCTCCAGGGAAAACCAGGCCTCTGTATTTTCCCTCCGGGCAAAATCCTTTAAGGCCCTTAACATCGGAGCGGGCCCGCAGGCAAAGAGCACCTCCGCCTTAAGAGCCTTTTCCCTTAAGGCATCCAGAACATTTCCTCCGCTGAAGGATGCGATGATCCCCTTTTCCAAAAGCTCCTTTACGATCCTGTAATCCTCCCGGACCTGTTCATTTTCTTCCGGGATCCCGCCCTTCAGGCTTTCCACGGCAATGTGCAGCGTCCCGTGCTTTGAAAGCTCCTTAAGGAGAAACATATCGCTGTTTCTGTAACCGGCTACTATGATATTCTTCTGTGCCGGTCTTGATCCGGCAAGAGCAAGCATCGGAGGAATCCCTATTCCTCCCCCGATAAGCAGCGCCGTCTCCTCCTTTATCGGAAAGCCGTTTCCCAGGGGGCCCAGGATCTCCACCTCGTCTCCTGCCTTATAGCCTGAGAACTCCTTCGTTCCCCCGCCCACTGTCCTGTATACAAGGCGGAGTCTCTTTCCTTCGGTTTCGCAGATGCTTATGGGACGGGGCAGCAGTCTTGAGGGATCCTTTGTATACACAGAAACAAACTGTCCGGCAACGGCAGTCTTTGCTATCTCCGTTTCCAGCCACAGGCTGAAGACTCCCTCCGCCAGTCTCTCCTGTGAAACAACCCTCGCCCTTTCCATATATTTTATCCGTCCATCCTCCCGGATACGGGCAGGGGCCACAAAATGTTCCCTGGCGTTTCTCTCCCCTGCGATAAGGTCGGGATGATCCACTAAAGCGGCCCGGAGGTCATAGACGATCCTTCCCCTGCAGATGGTATAAAGTATACGTCCCTTAAGCTTTCTTCCGTAAAAGGGAGAGTTAAAGGACTTTGATTCCTGATCCTCTTCGCTGAATATCCCCTCCGCGTCGGGATCAAATAAGATGATATCAGCCGTTGCTCCTTCTGTAAGATTGCCCGCCTCAAGCCCGAAAACCTTTGCGGGATTAGTGCTCATAAGCCTTATAAGCTCCTCAAGGCTCAGATAGCCCTTATCCACCAGCTCCGTTATCCCCAGAGCGAAGGCAGTCTCAAGCCCCGTGATGCCGCTGGGCGCTTCCGTAAACTTCCGGCCCTTTTCCTCCCTGCTGTGGGGAGCGTGATCCGTGGCTATGATATCTATGGTGCCGTCTCTAAGCCCCTCGATGATCGCAAGCCTGTCTTCCTCTGTCCTAAGGGGAGGATTCATCTTGGCATTTGTCCCGAATATCTTAACCGCCTCCTCTGTAAGGGTAAAATGGTGAGGAGTCGCCTCAGCGTGGATATTACCTCCGCGCCTCTTTCCATCCCTTACAAGCTCCACCGCCTCTTTTGTGCTGATGTGCTGAATATCCAGACAGGCTCCCGTTTCCATCGCAAGCTCGATATCCCTCTTTACCAGAGATATCTCAGCCATCCGGTCAGACCCTCCCATCCCCAGGGTCTTTGAAACCTCGCCTTCGTTTATACCGTTGTTCTTTATATAGGCCGGATCCTCCTCATGAAGGCTTACCACAACCCCGAGCCGGGCCGCTCTCCTTAAGGCCTCCTTAAGCAGCTCTCCATCAGAAACGGGGCGTCCGTCATCCGAAAAACAGACCGCTCCGGCCCTTTTAAGCTCCTCCTGCTCAGTCAGCTCCTTACCCAGCATACCTCTTGTGATGTTAGCGGCGGAATATATATTAATATCCTCAGCTTCCGCCCTTTCAAGCACCTCCTTAAGTTTCCCGGGCGCATCGGCAGCAGGCTTTGTATTGCCCATCATCACAACAGAGGTAAAACCTCCCCTGGCTGCGGCTCTTGCCCCGGTATGGATATCCTCCTTATATGTAAAGCCGGGATCTCTGAAATGTACATGTACGTCCACAAG
>JAEEGL014911259.1_pt1 | contig 12717 bp, 8 predicted proteins | sample 9134231 | NCBI WGS metagenome assembly JAEEGL01 (sample SAMN16246548, study PRJNA631951) | gut metagenome | biome: gut microbiome; feature: rumen; material: fiber-attached | host: Bos | place: Iran: Karaj | collected 2018-10 | reverse complement strand
GGTTGAACTTCTGCGGGGTGATGATGTATTGCCCGCGCTTGTCGATGTAGCCGGTAAGTCCGTTGACAGATACTTCGGCAAATCCTTCCGAGAAGGAGTGGGTGAAATCGAATCTGGGTTCGATGGCGAATTGACCGGTATGGTCGATGAAGCCGGCCTTGTTGTCGATTCTCACCGCCGCCAACCCCTCGGAGAAGTTTTCGGCGCTACTATACTGCGGGGCGATGACCATCTGGCCCTTTTGGTTGATGAAGCCATAATTCTCGCCCACCTGCACTTTGGCCAGCCCTTCACTGAAATTCTCGGTGCGGTCGTACTGGGCGGCAATGGCTATCTGGCCCGTCTCGTCGAGATAGCCCCACTTGTTGCCGACCTTCACCTGCGCCAATCCTTCCGAGAAGTCCATCACTTTGGTGTACTGCGGCGGGATGACCACAGCGCCGGTTTTGTCGACGAAGCCCCATTGGTCGCTATGATATCTGGCGCGGAGGTTGACGGCGGCAAGCCCCTCCTTGAACCAGCGCACCTCGCTCCATTGGGGAGCGACCACCATGTTGCCTTTTTTGTCAATGAAGCCCCATTTACCGTCGAGCTTCACGGCTGCAAGTCCTTCATGGAAGTTCTCTACCCAATCGAACCGCGGTTCGATGACCATGCGGCCTGTTGTGTCGACATACCCCCAATGGAAAACGTCAATGGTTACCCTGGCCAGCCCTTCTGAGAAGTCGCGGGCATCGACGAACTGCGGCTTGATAATCATCTTGCCGGTACGGTCAATGTAGCCGTAAAGGCCGCCCTCCCTCACGGGGAACAAGGGTCCGTCGGGGTACACCTTCTTGGCGTAGGCCGAGAAGGGCAGGGAGAGTGCCGTGATGGCAAGGAACATTAAGATAATCTTCTTCATTTTTTTGCTTTTTTATTATGATTATTTTTCTTCTCTTTTCTGCCTTTGTGTGTTTTCTGCTGGCTAAACTTGTCGGCCTTGGGCTCGTCTTCGTCAACCAGGTCGAAGTCTATCTGCTTCTTGAGCAGGTCGACGTGGCGGACACGGATGTGGACGGGGTAGCCGAGCTTGTAGCAGCGTCCGTGACGGCGGCCGATGACCTGGTAGTTGTCTTCGTCGAGCATATAGTAGTCGTCCTTGAGGCTGCCGATGGGTATCATGCCCTCGCACTTGTTGCCTTCAATCTCGGCATAGATGCCCCATTTGCTGACACCGCTGATGAGGGCGGGGAAGACCTGGCCCAGCTTGTCGGCCAGGTATTCGGCCTGCTTGTACTTGACGCTGGTGCGCTCGGCGTCGGCGGCTTTCTTCTCCATGATGGAACAATGCTTGCAATATTCCTCATAAACATCTTTGTTTGGGGGAGTGATGGAGGAGTGAGCGGGGAGTGAAGAGGAAGTGATGGGGACAATAGTACTGTCTTTTGCATTTGTCTTTGCACTCTTTTGCACTTCTTTGCACTCCTTTTGCACCCCTAAATTAAGATAATACTCCAGCAGGCGGTGGACCATCAGGTCGGGATAGCGTCGGATGGGCGAGGTGAAGTGGGTGTAGTAGGGGAAGGCGAGGCCATAGTGGCCGATGTTCTCGGTGCTGTAGTAGGCCTTGCTCATGGTGCGGATGGCGATGGTGTCGATCATGTTCTCCTCGCCGCGACCGGCAATGTTGCGGAAGAGGTTGTTGTAGCTCTCGGCCAGGGCCTTACGACTGCCTACCTTCATGCTGAAGCCCAGCTTGGCGACGAATTCGACGAAGGTGTTGAGCTTCTCGGGGTTGGGTTCGTCGTGGACGCGGTAAACGAAGGTTTTGCTAGAAGATCTAGATTCTCTAGATTTACTAGAGGGCTTACCAATATACTCGGCGACGGTCTTGTTGGCCAGGAGCATGAACTCTTCGATGAGCCAGTTGGCCTCTTTGCTCTCCTTGATGTAGACGCCGATGGGCTTGGCGTTCTCGTCAAGTTGGAACTTCACCTCCTGCGACTCGAAGTTGATGGCACCGTTCCGGTAGCGCGCTGCCCGTAGGATTGTTGCGAGGGCGTGGAGTTTGAGGATGGCATCCCCGACGGCAGAACCGTCGTGCGCGACGCCGGCTTCGATTATCTCTTGTGCCTCCTCGTAGGCCATGCGGCGGTCGCTGCAGATGACGGTCTTGCCCATCCATGTCTTCAGCACTTTGCCTTTGGTGTCCATCTCCATGACGACGCTGAAGCAGAGCTTGTCCTCGTCCTGACGGAGGGAGCACACGTCGTTGCAGAGCTTTTCAGGGAGCATGGGGATGGTGCGGTCGACGAGATAAACGCTCGTACCGCGCTCATAAGCCTCGCGGTCGATGGCGGTGCCGGGCTTGACGTAGTAGGATACATCGGCGATATGCACGCCCACCTCGACGTGACCGTTCTCCAGTTCGCGGTATGAGAGGGCGTCGTCGAAGTCCTTGGCGTCGGCGGGGTCGATGGTGAAGGTGAGCACATTGCGGAAGTCACGTCGACCGGTCATTTCCTTTTTGGTGGGCTTCCGGATCTTCTTGGCCTCGGCTTCAGCTTCGGCAGGGAAGTCGAGCGGGAAGTCGTACTCGGCGAGGATGGACTGCATCTCCACGTTGTTGTCACCCGGACGGCCGAGGCGCTTGATGACCTTGCCCACGGGGTTGTTCATGCGTTCGGGCCATTCGGTCATCTCTACCAGCACTTTCTCGCCGTTGTCGGCGCCGCCGAGGTCGTCGATATGGATGAAAATGTCGACGGGCATGGTGCGGGAGTCGCTGACCATGAAGGCGAAACGTTCCTGTTTCTGGATGACACCCACAAAGCGTGTCTTGGCGCGTTTCAGGATTTCGACCACCTGTCCTTCGGGCTTGTGCATCTTACGCTGCGGGAACATCAGCACACGTACGGTGTCGCCGTGCAGGGCGTGGTGGGTGTTGTTGGGTGCAATCTGTATGTCTTCGCGACCCTCTTCCTGCGGTATCACGTAGGCTTTGCCGCCTTGTTTCATGTCGATGGTGCCGATGACGTAGTTCTTGGGCACCAGGTCGTCGTTGATACTCTTGGGATTGATCTTGTATTTCCCCTTGTGGTCGTCTTCCACGAGGTGCTTTTCCTCGGCGAGGGCCTGCATGGTGCGGATGACTTCCTGACGCTCGGTCTTGCTGTTGGCCCCGATACGCGAGCTGATCTGCTTGTGATTGAAGGCGTCGAAGGGATTGTTGGCGAAGATTTTAAGTATCTGTTTAGCTAGTTGTTCGTTCATAATAGATTCATTCTTTTAAGTAATGCTTTGTTGTCGGGCTCGCGGCCCATGAAGTTTTTGAAGAGTGTGGCGGGTGGTTCGGTGCCGCCACGGCTGAGTATTTCGCGGCGGAAGGCCTTGGCAGTGGTGCGGTTGAAGATGCCATCGGCCTTGAAACGCGAGAAGATGTCGGCGTCGAGCACTTCGGCCCACTTGTAGCCATAGTAGCCCGAGGCGTAGCCACCGCCGAAGAGATGGCTGAAATTGGTGGCGGTACAGCAGCCTTCCACGCGTGGCAGCAGGTGGGTCATGGCCCCGGCTTCAACGGTTTCGGCGGCGGGTAGCGGGTCGTTGGCAGCGTGTATGGTGTGGAATGCGATGTCGGTCATCCCCAAGTTCAACTGCCTTAGGCAGAGCCATCCCGCCAGATGGTTCTGCGCCGCGCGGATACGGTCGATGAATTCTGCCGGTAGTACCTCGCCAGTTTTGTAGTGTTTCGCAAAGGTGGAGAGGAACGAAGGCTCGTAACACCAGTTCTCCATCACCTGTGACGGCATCTCAACGAAGTCACGTTTGACGTTGGTGCCGCTGAGCGACTCGTACTGTACGTCGCTGAGCATTCCGTGCATGGCGTGCCCCATCTCGTGCATGAAGGTCTCCACCTCGCTGAATCGCAGCAGGGAAGGGGTGTCAGCCGTGGGCTTGCTGAAGTTGCAGACCACCTGTATCTGCGGACGTACCTGGCCGTACTGGCCGCGGAACTCGGTCATCCAGGCCCCGCTGCGCTTCGATTCGCGCGGGAACATGTCCAAATAGAGCAACCCCATCTCGCGGGCTCCGTCCGACACGTGGTAGACTTTCACGTCGGGATGGTAGACCGGTACGCTGCGGTCTTCCTCGAAGTGCAGGCCGTACAGCCGGCCGTAGAGGCCGAAAATACCCTCGCGAACGGCCTCGAGCGGGAAGTATGGCCGCAGGGCTTCGCTGTCGAAGTCGTAGCGCTGCTGCTTCAACTTCTCGGCATAGTAGCTGAAATCCCAGGGCATCAGCGTGGTATCGGGTGCCTCAAGTGCCGCGAGAGCACGCACTTCGGCCAGCTCCTTTTCGGCGGCGGGAAGGACGGCGGCCTTGAGGTCGTCCATGAAATGCCTCAGATTGGCGAGCGATCCCACCATGCGATCCTCGAGCACGTAGTCGCAATAGGTGTCGTAGCCCAGCAGTCGGGCCTGTTCGGCGCGCAGGTGCACGATGCGGCCGATGACCTCATTGTTGTCGTAGGGGCCGCCATGGTTGCCGATACTGCCGTAGGCGCGGTACATCCGCTCGCGCAGGTCGCGGCGGGCGCTGTAGGTCATGAAGGGGGTGAAGCTGGGTGCGGCGAGGGTGAAGAGCCAGCCTTCCAGGCCCCGGGCGGCAGCTTCCTCGCGGGCGTCGTCGCACACGGCCTGCGGCAGCCCCTCGAGGTCGTCCTCGGAGGTCAGGTGCAGCGTCCAGGCATTCTTGTCGGCTAGGGCATTTTGCCCGAAGCGCAGCTTCAACTCGCTGAGTTCCTCCTCGTTGCGACGGTAGTGCTCGGCCGCCTCGCCCTCGAGGGCTACGCCGTGGCGCACAAACCCCTTGAGGGTGTTTTCAAGCAGGGTCTTCTTCTCTGGGCTCCAGCTTTGCTTCTCGCAATCAGGGTGTTCCGAGACGGTTTTCACCCGTTCATAGAGCCGCCGGTCGGTCATCACCCGCAGGGTGAACCGCGTGATCTCGGGCTCGAGCCGCATGACGACGGCCTGCAGCTCGTCGGTGGTGCAGCACTCGTTGAGGTTGGTCATGATGGCACTGACCCGGTCCAGCCGCCGCGAGGCCGACTCGAGCGCCTCGACGGTGTTTGCAAAGGTCGGCGCCTCGGCCGACGTGGCGATGGCTTCCACGGTGCGTTCGGCCTCGGCGATGGCAGCACGCACAGCGGGTTCGTAATCCTCGGTGTGTATTTGGTCGAAGGGAGGGAACTCCCAGTCTTGCAATAGTATGTTACTCATTTTGGATGTAAACGCAGACATGCGGTAATTATTGTGTGGAAACCTAACCGGTTGTCTATCATGTTGTTCTACGATTTTAACATATGTATAGCCCTATAATCCAGGTTAATACGCTGAATGCTGGCTGGAGCTAGCTGGACCCTTGCTGAAAATATGGGAGTTGTCAGGGAGTTATCAGGGAGTTGTCAGCTAGGTGGCAGGTAGAGTTGTTGATATACAGTGGGTTATAATGTTAATTTCCGTATAAGGCATTGGCAGCTAACGATTTGTGTTTTATCTTTTTTGACTTTTTTTCGGGAGGGGGATGCAATTATTTTTTGCCATGTGGTTTTTATTTACTATTTTTGCCGCCGGTTTGGTCGCCCGACGAGGGCGCCAAGAGGGAAGCCGGTGCAAGTCCGGCGCAGTCCCGCTGCTGTATGCTCAAATGCTGAGGCTCAACAGGATAAGTCACTGTGCAACGCCATAGTTGCATGGGAAGACGGAGCCGAGGGAGCAAGCCAGAAGACCTGCCAAACCAGTGAAAATCGGTATCGCTTTCGAGGAAAAAGCACTCCGGTGACAGAGGATTTGCATTCGATGCAGGTCTTTTTCCCCCCGAGATTTTTGCGCTGCCGATATTGAGATTGGAAGTATTAACAAACTAAAAACAATATCGATATGGTAAAAAAACTACTTGCATTAGCATTCGGCCTGACGCTGGCCATCGGCGCCATGGCACAATCTTCAAATCCTATTGTGCCCCAGGACAACGTCCTCTTCTGGACGGGTAAGGGTAGCCACAAGGCTGTTGTGGCCATTACGTGGAACGATGCCACCGCCGGCAACATCGGCCTTGCATGGGGCGTGCGTTGGGACGGCGACAATATCACCACCGGCAGCCTGATGGACTCCATCGCCGCCTACGACAGCCGACTGACTGTCAGCGGCAGTTCCTCGGTGTTTATCTCCAATTTCGCCTACAACGACGGCGTCTACAACCTGGTGGGCCCCGACGGTTGGTGGTGGTATAACTGGAAAGCCTCCGACGGTACCGACAAGACCATGACATCGGTGGGTGTGAGCGGCGACATTGTTGTCGACGGCGACTTCATCGACTGGATGTCGATGGACGAAGTGACCTACGAGTCGAATCCGGCCGACTACCTGATTATGGCTGTCGATCCCAACGCCCAGACGGCTACCGAGTCCACCATCGCCGCCAGCCAGATTGCCTACTGGGTGGGCGAGGGCCAGTACACGGCTATCCTGGCTGTCAACTGGGCCGATACCGCTCTGGCCTGGGGCTACCGCTTCGACGGAACCAAGAGTGTCAGTGACATGATGAATGCCATCGCCGACGCCGACCCGCGTTTCAGTATCGAGATGGGCAGTTACGGCCTTGAGGACATCGTCTTCGTCGTCGCTCCTGGCGACACCCTCCGCAAGCTGGCCTACAGCTGGTGGGAGAGCAAGAACAACGGTGTGACGGATGCCGGTATGGGCCAGGTGCTTAACAACGGCGATGTCGAGAAATGGGCCGAGCCCGCCGCCGGTGTTGTCTCGGGCATCACCTATATGGCTGGCTACATGTACTGGAGCTATTCCTATGTCTACCCGATGACCATCCACCCCGTCAGCTCGCCGGTGGGTATCAATGAGGTGGAGAGCGTCAGCGTCCAGGTGTGGCCCAACCCCGTGGCTACGATGCTGAATGTGAGCTTCGAGACCGTGGAGCAGAGCACCGAGGCTGTGCTTTACGACATGGCCGGCCGTCGCGTCGCTGTGCGTCAAGTGGCTGCCGGTAGCAGCAGTGTGCAGATGCCCGTCGACATGCTGGTCAAAGGTGTCTATATGCTCCGCGTCGCTGGTGCCACCGCCAAGGTGGTTGTCAGTCGCTAAGCCGATAAATTGTTATGAATCATAAGATTTTGTCAATCTTTGTGACCTTGCTCGTAGCCGGAACCATGTGCTACGGGCAAGGCCCTTTCTGCGGTGCCGTGGGGACTCCCGGGTGCACGGCTGTCCGTTTCGACAGCAGTATCGTTGTGGCTTGGGCCACAGGCTGTGTCGTCGAGCGTGGCCCTGTCGACATTATCAATCCCGATGGGCCGCATGTGTTCTACGGAGCCGACAGCATGGGTATCGGCCCAGCCAGCACAGTCACCACCATTGCCGTCAGCCTTGGCGACGGCGGTACGGCAGTATTGACCTTCGACGAGCCTATTCGTAACCATCCCGGGCCCGATTTCGCCGTGTTTGAAAACTCGTTCAACGACTACTTCCTCGAACTTGCTTTCGTCGAGGTGAGCTCTGATGGAGAGCGTTATGTGCGTTTCCCCGCCACTTCGCTCACGCCTGACAGCATCCAGGTGGTTTCCATTGTCGACCCCACTATGATAAATAACCTGGCTGGCAAGTACCGTGTCGGTTACGGTACCCCCTTCGACCTGGACGAATTGTGTGACAGCACCGGTATTGACCTCGACCATATCACCCATATTCGCTTGGTCGACGTCGTCGGAACCATCGACCCGCAGTACGCTACCTACGACGCATACGGACACATTGTCAATGACCCCTATCCCACAAATGAATACGCCCAGTACGGCAGTGGTGGCTTCGACCTCACGGGTCTGGCGGTGTTGCGTCAGCAAGGTGACTCTGAGGGTATCGACGACGTGGAGTCGTATCGGCGTATCGGCCTGTGGCCCAATCCCGCCACCGACCACATTACCGTTGGCAATGCTGCCGGTTGTCAGGCTTCGCTCTACGACATGACGGGTCGTCGGCTAGGCCATTGGACGGTGAACGCCGACCGTTGGCAGATGCCGATGGTCGACCTGCCTTCCGGTGTCTACATGTTGCGTATCGACGGCAAGGCTTATCGCGTCATCAAACGCTGATAAAGCGTGTGTTAACTGTGGGAGGGTACCTTCGCAAAAGCGTCGGCACCCTCCCTCTATTTTAACATTATTTACGATACTAAGATATACTAACGATTGGAAACCATCGTTATAGAGTCATCGCGATTAGGCGGAAAAGTTTAAAAAAACAGACAATAAAAAAGTAAATGATATGATGAAAAAGATTGTTTTGACTGTTGGCTTGGCCCTCGTTGCCACAACGTTCAACAGCTGCAACCAGAAAGAACTCGACAACCGTCAGCTGAAGATTGACTCGCTTCAGACCATCGTTGACACCAAAGACGCCGAGATTGACAGCCTCTTTGTGATGCTCAATGAGATCGAGGACAATCTCTCGATGATCAATTCCAAGTACTCCACTGTGCAGGAAATGCGCCGTAACAACGTGGAAGGCAATGTGAACCAGAAGCAGCAGATCGCCGATCAGATGGCCTCGATCGAGTCCATGATGGCCGATAACAAGAAGAAAATCGCCCAGCTCAACCAGAAAGTGGGTGCCCTCGGTAAGAAAGCCGCTGACATGGAGGCCTTTATCACTCGCCTTGAGGAGCGTGCCGCCCAGCAGGAACAGCAGATTGCAGAGCTCACTGCCGAGCTGGAAAGCAACAAAGTCATCATCCGTGACCTCAACCAAAACGTCAATGACTTGACGGCTCAGAACCGTCAAAAGGACGATTACATCGCCCAACAGATTGCCGATGCCAACCGTGCATGGTTTGCAGTGGGAACCTACAATGAGCTTCGTGAGGCCGGTGTCGTGGCCAAATCAGGTGGTTTCATCGGCATTGGTCGCAAACAAGGTACTGTGGCCGACATGAATACCGAGTACTTCACCGAGATCGACCGCACCAAAGTGACCACCATCAGCATTAATAAGAAGAAGGCTGTCCTGATCACTCAGCACCCCGACAACAGTTATGAGATGGTAGCCGACGAGGATGATGCTTCCATCACCGCCTATCTTCGCATCCTGAACCCCACCCAATTCTGGAAGTATACCGACTATCTCGTCATCTCGACCAAGTGAAACACAACCGTGTATTGATGGTCTATACCGGTGGTACCATCGGTATGGTGCAGGATGAGAACGGCTCTTTGCATCCTTTTGCCCTTGACCGCATCTATGATGCTGTGCCGCAGTTGCGTGCTTGCAGCTACGGTATCGACTCGGTGACGCTGGACAATATCATTGATTCGTCCAATATGACCCCGTCGCTGTGGGTCGACATTGCAAATATCATTGAACGTGAGTATGACCAATACGACGGTTTTGTAGTGCTTCACGGCACGGATACGATGGCTTATACCGCCTCGGCCCTGAGTTTTATGTTCAAAAATCTGGCCAAACCGATAGTCCTTACAGGCAGCCAACTGCCGTTAGGAATGCTCCGCAGTGACGGCCGTGAGAACATTATCTGTGCCCTTGAGGTGGCTTCTACCCGCTTGGTCACCATCCCTGAGGTGTGCATCTTCTTCGACAGCCACCTCTATCGCGGCAACCGAAGCACCAAAATCAACGCCGAAAACTTCGACGCCTTCGAGTCATACAACTACCCTTCGTTGGCCAAGGCCGGTATCAACATCACCTTCAAAGAACATCTTTTCCAACCCATGCCCACCGAACCGTTGCAGGTTCGTCGCAAGTTCGACACCCGTGTGGCCATCCTCAAGCTCTTTCCCGGCATAGGTCCCGAGGTGGTGAACGCCGTACTTGGCACCCCTGGCTTGCAGGGAGTGGTCATCGAGACCTACGGTTCGGGCAACGCACCCACCGACGAGTGGTTTATTTCCGCCCTGGAAGCTGCCATCAAGCGCGGTATCATCGTGCTCAATGTGACACAATGCAAGGCCGGTTCCGTCAAGATGCGCCAGTATGCCGCCAGTTGTGACATGGATCGCATCGGCGTCATCGGTGCCGGTGACATCACCATCGAGGCGGCCATCGCCAAGATGATGTGCCTCTTGGGCGAGTATCCCGACGACAAAGAGCACGTCAAGGTACGCCTTGGTCAGTCGCTTAGGGGCGAGATTACTGAACAATAAGTGATGAAAAGAGGACTTATAGGACTTATTCTCTTGATAGGACTTATAAGTCCTCTTCCTTTGTACGCCCAAGGTCAGACCGGCAATCTCGGCAGTTTCGACCGCCGTCTGCTGCATTACGGCATCCAAGTGGGTTATACCCAATCCAAATTCGATTTGCGTTACAACGACGATGCTGTGATGCGACGCAACCTTCAGGGCGTGACATCCTACTATGCCCCGGGGTTTCACATCGCGGTCATCGGCGATATGCGCCTCAACAAGTGGTTCAACCTTAGACTACTGCCGGGGGTAACCTTGGTCACTCGCGAGATAAGCTACGCCTGGGAGCCTTCCTATCTGGCCTCCCATCGGCTGGCCGAACTCAGCCGTAATGTCGAATCGGTCTACGGTGACATACCCCTTGAAATCAAGATGCGCGCGGTACGCTATGGCGACTTCCGCCCTTACCTCATGGGTGGCCTCAGCTACGGCTTCGATTTCGCCTCGCTTCGCAAGAACCGCAACCAGACCAACCAAAGCATTATTCGCCTACAGGCCAACGACCTGCGCTATTCAATGGGAATGGGATTTGATGTCTTTCTGCGCTATGTCAAGTTCGCCATCGAGATGAAAATGACCTTTGGCCTGCTCGATCTCAAGGTCGAAGACCCCGATATCTACATCAGTTCCTTCGATTACCTCAACACCCGCACCTTCATGCTCAGCTTCACCTTTGAAGGCTGAGGGCCTCGGCGCAGCGGATGCCGTCAAGTGCCGACGAGACGATGCCGCCGGCGTAACCGGCACCCTCGCCGCAAGGATATAGGCCCTGCAACTGTGGATGTTGCAGGGTTTCTCTGTCTCTGGGGATACGTACGGGCGATGAGGTACGGCTCTCCACGGCCAGCAGCATGGCTTCCTCGGTGATGAAGCCGTGCATCCGACGGTCAAAGTCCTTAAAACCTTCTCTCAAGGCATCGGCCACAAACGGGGGTAGCAGTTCGTGCAGCGGTGCACCGACGGTGTGGCCCAGGTATCCGCTGCGGGGCAGGGTGGAGGAGGGGCGCCTCTGCAGGAAGTCCACCAGCCGCTGTGACGGTGCGTTGACGGCATCGCCGCCGGCATGGAACATGCGTTCCTCCACGCTTTGCTGGAAGCGCAGCAGGGCAAAAACGTCGTCTTCGGCCACATCGTCCAGACCCACAGTGACGGCAATGCCGCTGTTGGCCCAGGGCGAGTTGCGGTGCGAGTTGCTCATGCCGTTGACCACCTGCTGGCCAGGCCCCGTGGCGGCGGGTACGATCACCCCGCCGGGACACATACAGAACGAGAATACGCCGTGACTTCCCACCTGGGTGGTCAGGCTGTAGGCCGCCGGTGGCAGGTATTTCGAGTAGCCGCGGCCGTGGTATTGTATCTCATTGATAAGCTCTTGCGGGTGCTCCACCCGCACCCCGAGGGCAAAGGGCTTGGCCTCGAGCCGCCATCCGCGGCGGTGGAAGAGGCTGTAGATGTCGCGCGCCGAATGGCCTGTGGCCAGGATGACGGCACGGGCGTCGATACGATGGCCCTGCCGGTCGACAACACCCAGCACCTTTCCGTCCTCGACAATCAGGTCGTCGACGCGGCATCCGAAGTGGTATTCGCCGCCGGCGGCCTCGATGGTGTGACGCATATTGGCGATGATGCCGCTCAGCCGGTCGGTGCCGATATGGGCGTGGGCGTCGAGCATGATGTCGGCATCGGCGCCGTGGGCCACGAATGTGCGCAGCACCGCCCCCACGTCGCCACGCTTGGTGGAGCGGGTGTAGAGCTTGCCGTCGCTGTATGTGCCGGCGCCGCCTTCGCCGAAGCACCAGTTACTGTCGGGGTCGACTACCTGTTCGCGGCCCAGCCGCACAATGTCGTGCCGGCGATCCTCGACCGCTTTGCCGCGTTCGACGATGACCGGCCTGATGCCATGCTCGAGCAGTGTCAGGGCGGCGAAGAGTCCTGCCGGACCCGCACCGACCACCACCACCCGCGGTGCGTCGCTCTTCAGGGGGCTCAAAGGCCTGCTTGGCTGCTGCCGATCCTCCTCTCCAAGGATTATCTCGGTGTGGTACACCGCGTTACGCCGACGGCAGTCGAGGGTGCGGCGAGTCACCCGCAAGGGCTCCAGCGTCGCCTCGGCCACCCCCAGCTGGCGCGCCACCGCCCGCCGCATCAACGACGGCACGTGATACTCCTCCGGAGTCAGGTCTATGCTGACGGTTTTCATTGTCTGTATAACGTGTTTCTATTGTATTTATTACATGGCCGCAGTAGACCGAGTCGCTCCAGCGGCCGTCCTGGCTCTGCACCAGCAGGTAGACCTGCAGCTCGTGACCCGCCAGGGCGTCAGGCAGCTGTAGGGCCAGTCGCTTGTCCATCCGGTAGGCCGGGGCCGACAGGTAACCCTGCCCGACGTCAGGCGAATAGACGTATAGGTAGACGTAGTCGTAACGGCTGCCGCCGGCAGAGCGGTACTTCACCCTCAGGACATT
>JAEEGL014887379.1_pt1 | contig 12717 bp, 7 predicted proteins | sample 9134231 | NCBI WGS metagenome assembly JAEEGL01 (sample SAMN16246548, study PRJNA631951) | gut metagenome | biome: gut microbiome; feature: rumen; material: fiber-attached | host: Bos | place: Iran: Karaj | collected 2018-10 | reverse complement strand
GGCATACGCCAACTCCATCACTCTTTTTGGATTTAAGAGAGGAACAGGGGAGAGTATCTGGGACATCAAACGCTTCATTGGATATATATCACCAGAAATGCACAGGGCTTATTTGCGAGATTTGCCTGCTATCGAGATTGTGGCCTCAGGCCTTAGAGATTCTGTCGGACTATATCATAAACCAAAACAAGGACAATTGGAGGCTTGCAGGTTTTGGATGGATATTTTTGGCATCGGACACCACGCTGATTCGTCTTTCCTGAAAATCTCTGCTGGTGAACAACGACTGGTACTACTCGCAAGAGCATTCGTTAAAGACCCGGCACTTCTTATTCTAGATGAGCCACTGCATGGGCTTGACCTCTTCAATCGACGCCTTGTGAAGGATATCATCGAAACGTTCTGCAAACGCAAGAACAAAACTCTCATCATGGTTACTCACTACGAAGAGGAACTACCATCAGTCATCGACCACCATATCCGACTAAAAAAAATCAATGCTTGATCTCCCATACCTCCCATAATCCTATAACCTCTTATAATCTCCTATAATCTCCTATAACCTCCCATATTTTAATAAATAAAAAATTATGAAAAAGTTCATTTTCTTTTGCATGATGTGCATCCCCGTTTTGCTTAACGCACAGAAGCCTTTTGAGGGAAAATTCATTAATTCAGACTTCAACCTCCGTCTGAATCTCAATCTATATGAGGCGAACATTCCGCAGCCGCAGTTCGACGATGAGATGTGTTACGGTATTCTCGCTGGTTCAACAAACGGGCATTGGGTGATTCTCAAAGTCAACGAGATAACCGATGACAAAGCATCTGTCAGGGCTATTTCCGACAGCGGAATCGAAGCCCAGACGCTTGAAATCAAACTGCTTAAAGACAATAATATAGAGATAAAACAAGTCGGTTCAACAAACATCAGAGGGGTCAAAAACAGCAAATACGTGAAACTCCCCAAACCAATTCCTATGAACCGTAAATAATTAATTCAAGATTTGTTAGTTTTTGATATTGTTATTTTTTAGCATACATTTCAACCAATCAAAAGTAAAAGTCAGATATAATTGGACATCGGCTGGGTTTGTGGTCGTCTCGAACGCACCAATGGCTGGCGAACCACAGCCTAACCATTTGATTATTTAGAAGTTCTGTTTGTTATTTGTCTTTATAATACCTTTTTTCATTGGCAAAACTATCGTCCACGAGCCGCAGGCTCGTTAACTTCCCTTTTTACTCCCCTTTTAACTTCCCTTTTTACTCCCATTTTTACTTCCCTTTTTACTCCCATTTTAACATCCCTTTTTTCTCCCATTTTAACTCCCCTTTTTACTCCCATTTTAACTCCCCTTTTTACTCCCATTTTTAACTTCCCTTTTTACTCCCATTTTAACTCCCGCTTAATTTAATAGAATGTCCAAAGATTTCAGCTACCTCAACGATTTGAACGAGGTCCAGAGAAAAGCCGTTGAATACTGCGACGGACCAGAGCTCGTTATTGCAAGTGCCGGATCGGGGAAAACCAGGGTGCTCACCTATAAAATCGCACATTTGCTCAACATCGGATATCAGCCTTGGAACATCATGGCGCTTACTTTCACGAACAAGGCAGCGAATGTCATGAAAGAACGTATTGACAAGCTGATCGGTGAAGGTAGTTCTAAAGCACTCTGGATGGGTACGTTCCATTCTGTTTTTCTCAGAATATTAAGGATTGAGCACGAAGCTGTTGGTTTTTCAAATAATTTTACTATCTACGACCAGGCTGATTCAGAAAGCTTGATTAAGACGATTGTTAAAGAGAACAATCTCGACGAGAAGGTCTATAAACCATCTGTCGTGCTCAGCAGAATCAGTATGGCTAAAAGCAGACTGATTACACCCGACAAATACATGGCAGATCAGCAGGGAAAGAAGATGGATAATGCTGACAATATCCCTTTTGTGCCCATGATTTATAAGTCATACGCGGAAAGATGCAGAAAAGCTAATGCTATGGATTTCGATGACATTCTTTTATTCACATTTCAACTTTTCCGCGACTATCCCGAGATTCTTAATAAGTATGCCACACGGTTTCAGTTCCTCCTCGTCGATGAGTATCAGGACACAAACTTCGCACAGCATGCCATCGTCTTTCAGCTCACATCGGTTCACAAAAAACTTTGTGTCGTGGGAGATGATGCGCAGAGCATCTATTCATTCAGAGGGGCAAGCATCTCCAATATTCTGAAGTTCAACGAGACTTATCCTGATTATAAGATTTTTAAACTGGAGCAGAACTATCGATCCACACAGTGTATTGTTAATGCTGCCAATAGTATCATTGCAAAAAATCAGTTCAGAATCGAAAAAAACGCTTATTCCGACAATGAGAGCGGAAATCCCGTTTCTATCTACGAGACATCATCCGACCAGGAGGAAGGGTATTCGGTCATCAATAAAATCATATTATTACACAAGAATGAGCATCTGGACTTCAATTCGTTTGCGATTCTATACAGAACTAATGCACAGAGTCGTATTTTCGAAGAGGCGCTACGCAAAAACAATATTCCTTATATCATCTACGGTGGTCTTTCCTTCTATAAACGAAAGGAAATCAAGGATGTTATAGCTTATTTCCGGCTTGTGGTAAACCATGACGATGAGGAAGCGTTCAAGCGTATCGTGAACTATCCGGCAAGAGGCATAGGAAAAACCACGCTTGCCAAGCTCATTGAATGCGCCAATTATGCACAAAAAAGTGTATGGGAGGTGATAGAACAGCCTGAGACTTTCGGGTTGAAAGTATCTAAAGCTACGTTAGCCAAACTCAATGATTTTAAGGAGTTAATCCACAGCTTCACTCAGTTGGCCATGGAGAAAGACGCTTACGAGGTGGGGCGGGAAATCATCATTCAGGCGGGAATATCTACCGACCTCTACAGCGATATGTCGGAGGAGGGAAAGACAAGACAGGAAAACTTGGAGGAGTTGGTCAATGCGCTCAGCACTTTCAGGCAGGATAAAATCGAGGAAGGAGACCAGCATGTCTCTCTTGTCGATTACCTCTCTGAGGTTTCTCTGATGAGCGATATTGATGCAACTGATGATGATCAGAAAGAAGCGGTGAAGCTCATGACTGTACATGCGGCGAAAGGATTGGAATTCCATACCGTATTTGTCGTCGGTGTGGAGGAAGACCTTTTCCCCTCGAAAAGAACAAACACACAAAAGGAAATAGAGGAGGAGAGGCGGCTGTTTTATGTTGCTATTACAAGGGCTGAGAAATACTGTTTCATCTCATACGCCAAGGCGCGTTACCGCTATGGTAACATGGAGTTCTCGGTTCCCAGCAGATTCATTCATGAGATTGACAGCCGGTTTGTCAAAAAAGCAAATGGGGTAGGGCAGGGCTATACTTCCAAACGGAAAACGGCTCGGTTCGACAGCCTTTTCGAATCATCAGCTGCTTTGTTCCCACGGAAGCACGACAAGGTGGATGCAGACAGACTGTATGTGGATAAACCAAAACCACAATCACCAGGTACGCTCAGACCGCTTAAATACAGCGACAATCCCTTTAACTCCACTACGGCAAGCCATACCGAATCCGTTACGACTAACAATAAGTATGGTATCTCTGTTGGCGACCGGATTAAGCACGAACGATTTGGATTGGGAACCATCCTCAAAATTGAAGGTAACGATGAGAACTGTAAAGCTACTGTACAGTTCGATAATCTTGGCACCAAACAGCTACTCCTCAAATTCGCCAAATTCACCAAGCTTTGAATCCAATAATTGACAACTGCCTGTTCAAGAATATCATCTGCATGTAGGGGGTTGTGCAACATCGCCTCTTATTCTCCTCATTCCATCATAAAAAGTAACTATCATCAAAAGTAACTATACTTTTCACTATTCACTATTCACTTTTCACTTAATTATTCTTCATTCTTCATTTTTATGTCCTCCCTCATCCCTTCTCCTTGTTACGTCATGGAGGAAAATCTCCTTCGCCGTAACCTCAAATTAATAAAAAATATCGCTGAACAGACTGGTGTTGAGTTTATATTGGCATTCAAGGCATTTGCGCTTTGGAAATCATTCCCGATATTCCGCGAGTACATCGCTCACACCACAGCCAGTTCTCCATACGAGGCGCGGTTAGCCTTCGAGGAATTCGGGTCCAAAGCACACACCTATTCACCTGCATACGAGGATTCCACCTTCGACGACATCCTCCGCTGTAGTAGCCATATCACCTTCAACAGCCTTAACCAGTTTAACAGATTTAAGGATAAGGTCGCTGATTATTCGGTACCCTTATCATGCGGAATTCGTGTAAATCCCGAATATGCTGAAATCGAAACCGAACTATATAATCCCTGTGCTCCGGGTAGCCGGTTCGGAATTTTGGCTGATGACCTTCCCAATAAACTACCTGATCAAATTGAAGGCTTCCATTTGCATTGTCATTGCGAAAACAATTCCGATGTCTTTAAACGCACATTAGCCCATTTCGAACAGAAATTCTCTCCCTGGTTCCCTCAAATCAAATGGGTCAATTTCGGAGGGGGGCATCTCGTCACACGTAAGGACTACGACATTGATTTATTGATAAAGACGCTCATCGATTTCAAATCACGCTTTCCATGGCTCAAAATCATCATGGAGCCCGGTTCGGCTTTTGCTTGGCAGACAGGATTTCTTATCGCGGATATCGTCGATATCGTGGAGAATAATGGTATCAAGACAGCAATCGTCAATGTCAGTTTCACTTGCCACATGCCCGACTGTCTCGAAATGCCTTATCATCCTGACATCCGCGGTGCAAAAACCTTCATCCCGTCTATTAACCCGAATCAGCCCATACCGCCCATTCAACACATTAAACCCAATAATCAATTCCCCTCCAATACCTACCGTATCGGAGGTAACAGCTGCTTAAGCGGCGATTTCATGGGATATTGGACGTTCGACCATCCGCTTCAAATCGGGGAACAGCTTATCTTTGAGGACATGATTCACTACACTACCGTGAAAACGAATATGTTCAACGGTATTCATCACCCATCCATCGGCATCTTGCGTTCCGACGGCTCTTTCCAGATCTACCGTCAGTTTACATACGAAGACTACCGAGACCGTATGTGCTGATATGTCGTTTATCCTCTGTGCCTTTCTGAATCCCTGCTACGATTTGATACCCCACAGGAGAGGTGGGTCGGGCTTCGTGTCCGGCTAGGCCAGGCAAAGCAAAGCATTGCCAAATAATTATCCATGTCAGGCATTATCATCAGATCGATTGTCTTTTGTTTGCTTTCATGTGAGCCGTAGTTGTCTGTGGCCTCTTTCCAATTCATTTCCAATTCATTCTCATTTTTTTTCAAAAAAAATCCCCTTATTATTTTGTCAGTTGAAGAAAAAGCATTAACTTTGCATTCGCAATTCAGAAATGAAGGCAAAGTACAGATAATATTCGTGTGGATTCGACATACAAACGATAGTAAGAAGACAAAAATTCATTCGTGTAAATTCGTTCAGATTCGTTGTAGAAAAAACGTTTAGATTCATAAACTAATAACGATAGTCAGAAGTGATAAATCTATTCGTTTAAATTCGTAAAGATTCGTTGTAGAAACAGATTAAATCCTGCGGAAATAGCTCAGTTGGTAGAGCACAACCTTGCCAAGGTTGGGGTCGCGAGTTCGAGTCTCGTTTTCCGCTCTTTATTCAAGTATGCCCAAGTGGCGGAATGGTAGACGCGCTCGTTTCAGGTGCGAGTGTTGAGAGACGTGCAGGTTCGATTCCTGTCTTGGGCACTAACAACATTTTTCGTACAGATTCGTACAGAATTGTTTTTGAAAAAAAGAAATCTACAGTCAAAATCTTTTCGTATAAATTCGTTCAGATTCGTTGTGGAAAAAATCGTTTAGATTCATAAACTAATAACGATAGTCAGAAGTCAGAAAATTATTCGTTTTAATTCGTAAAGATTCGTTGTAGAAAGATATTTAATCCTGCGGAAATAGCTCAGTTGGTAGAGCACAACCTTGCCAAGGTTGGGGTCGCGAGTTCGAGTCTCGTTTTCCGCTCTTATTTTCAATCCTTCGCGGAAATAGCTCAGTTGGTAGAGCACAACCTTGCCAAGGTTGGGGTCGCGAGTTCGAGTCTCGTTTTCCGCTCAAAAGCATGACGCATGTCATGCTTTTTTGTTTACTGGCGAAGATGTTCTGGCTTTCGTTTGCTTTCATGTAAGCCGCAGTTGTCTGCGGCCTTTTCTTTGTTCTCTTATATGTTGTGCTTGTCTTCTGCTTTCATGTAAGCCGTAGTTGTCTGCGGCCTTTTCTGAATCCTCTGTTTTTTCTGATACCCACAGGAGAGGTAGGCAGGGCCTCGTGCCCTGCTATAACTGTCAAAGCGAAGCATTGACCCTCCCCCTAAAAAAAACGGGCATTGCTTAATAATAAAGCAATGCCCTCTCATTATCATATAATTTGCTTACCAGAGATCACCCCAGCGTCCAGGAGCACGGTTACCGCCACCGCCTGTTCCCTGACCATGACCACCGTAAGGATCTTGGTCATCCTCATCAAGGTATTCACCTACTGTTGACGGAAATCCCTCGTTTTCTACAGGCGCACCACCTAACATACGGCTATCACAGATCATACTGGTTTCTGTGATTTCAGTCTCCAAAAGCATTGGCGTTTTATATTCTTTTTTCATTGTCCTTTCCTCCTTTCCTTATTTAACATATATTTTCTTGCCGTTCTGGATGTAGATTCCCTTGCTCAGACCTTCCATGCTCTCACCCATATACTGACCGTTCATGTTATAAACGCCCTTGATATATGTTGGCTGCTCAATGCTGTCATCATCGATGTGGATGATCATTGTGGCCTCATCGCTCCATAGAGGCGCTTTATAGCCATACTGACTGTTAGTTGTATAGTTCTTTACTGCAGCGCTGTTGAAATCGTCACCGGCTTTCAGTTCAATCTTCCACTGGGCAGGGGTGGATAGACCTTCAGCGTCCTTAAAGTCATTTTCTGTACGCTGTTCTAAGCTCTGCTGAGCAGTAATGAAGTTGGGACAGATGATGCCGGTCTCGTTGTTCCAGTTGAATTTACCCGTCTCTGAAGCCTTGCAATACCAGAATGCGGCTCTTTGCTTTTCCGAATCCCATCCAAGGAAATAGCTGTACTGTGGCATTCTTGAGACATAGAATGTGCCCACGAATGAATAGCAGAAGTCTTTTGATATCGAGGCTGACATCGTCTGCTTATTGTGTCTGAACTCATCGCTGTTAGTATAGGTGAATGACGATGTGTCGTAATTCGTAAAGGTCACCTGCTCTCCAACGCTTTCTGCACCTGTTCCGTTGTTAATCACGTAAGCGGGAACAGTATAGATGCCTTTATAGATTAGCTCTTTCAGTTCATATCCGTTGAGTTTCTCGGAGTTCTTAATACGGTTGTAGAGCGCATTGTCGGCTGCATTGTTGTCGTTCTCGCTGAAGGCAATGTCAAATTGACGCTTATATTTACCGTCAGCTTCAGGTGCCATGTTCGGACGGATTAAGTAAGGAACACCGGCATGGAGAACCACATCGTTAAGAGCAACTGCATCGTCTGAAATCACACCATGTACTTGACCCTCTTCTGCGATTACTTCTTTGTGCTCAAGGAGGTTAGGGCTGAAGGTCAAAGTGATGTTTTTCCCATCCACATCGCGTACCACGTAGGTCAGCTTACTAAGATAAGGAAGGTCTTTGCTGGCTTCGCTGCCGTTCTTACCGAACAACTTGATCAAATCAGCCTTTGTCAAGTCGAATGCAAGGCAAATTGTCCACCAATCATTATCACTGATATAAGAACGGTAAGGAACAAAGGTTTTGTTGGAGTTTGTTGCATAAGCAGTCAGGGTAAACTGATGCCAACCACGGTAGTCGTTCGACCTTGAACTTGCCTGAATCTCCACTTCTTTCATCTTTACCGAATAATAATCATCTCCAATACGTATCTCGTCTGGAGCATAAAGGGTGGTTCCGTCTGCTACATAACTTTCATCCAAACCGTAATGCTGTTTACCGGCATCACTTTCTGTTGCTTCTACATACTCATATCCTAATACATTATAGTAATAAGCTTGGTCGAAAGAAATGATTGAAGCTACATTCTCTCCATTATTATCTGTGTAATACGTTTTTGTAGGATCATATTTGCCCTCGTATAAGCAATAGTCAGGAGCGGTGCCAGCTACATAATAGTATGTGTTTTGAGGAAAACCATTTCTCCAGTCTGGATATTCCTCATAATTACCTTCAGAATATGTGATATAATATGTGTCAACTTCAGGAATCCAATGGTCTGTAGAGCTATAAGTTGTTACAGTTTTGATTCCGTCTTCGTAATAATAATTATTATTGAACTGTAGATTTTGTGCTAATTGATATCCTCCGTTATAATCATCTTCATAGTAAGATGAAATAGATGGATCGTATTCGGTTGTGGCGGTATATGTTGTTACTTCTTGTGTTAATTCGTAATAATAATAACCATCAAGACTGACTTTCGGGTAATTCTCATTAACAGAGAGATATTGATAACTACCCCAATTATATCGAACATACCAATCACCTTCTCCGCTTTTGAAATTTGTGCATACAACATATTCACCATCAGTATTTTTATAACATACATCACCACCAGCTGTATTAGAGAAAGTTGGAATGGCTTCAATATATTCATCGCCCTCCTTCTGATAATATTTTGTGACACCATTTACCAAGTAATTAACTGACTGATAAGTGGTTTGAACTGTAGTTGTTGGAGAATGATAATAAGTTTTATTTAATGTCGGAGATACCGCTGTTTCACCATTCTGGTCTGAATAATACGTGGTTACTCCATCTACAGGTACTTGAGTTGATGAAAACTTTGGTACTTCAATTTCAATAGGGTTGTATCTTATCTTGTCTTTAACCGCATCATTGAAGTACATAAAAGGAGAAAGGGTATACTCATCACCATTCTTGGTGTAGTATTCTGTAATCCAGTTATTGTCTGCGTCTTTCTGAGGTTCATTAACGGCATCACTATATACATTCTTAACACCACACTCATAGTAGTATCCAGTTCCCACATTCGGAGTCACAGCATTCTGTCCCTCTGCGTCAGAGTAATATTGCTCAGACCCATTAGAATAAGATGTTGTTGCGAAATTCTCTGTTGGATAATATCTCCTTACGAAGGCTCCGTTGTTAGCTTCAGTATAAGTACCTTTCTTAATATATTTACCCGTATTAATCGATGTTTCATCATACTCTACATATTGATAGTTGCCATTTGAATCTAAATCTGGTACGATACGGGTGTTACCTGTTCCCGATGCACCTGCTTTAGGATAGAGTTGTATGCCTTCCCATTTAGTGTTATAATAAGGATCAAGTCCGCCTGGTTGATCAAGCTGGTTACCGTCAGTAACGTCGTAGAACGATCGGTCTTTCTTGTTTGGACTTTCATTTTCATTGTTTGTCCAGGTCTGATTGGCTGCTATCTGACCGTCTTGTGTCCATTCGCCAAAATTACCGCTTGTGCCAGTCTCAATGCTGTTTGTCCAAGGGTCACGGGTTGCATCCCAGGCATACCAAAGGTAACCGTAAGTACCTTGCGTGTAGGCACGCATCATCTCTGATTGGTTCGGATAATAAATGGTTGCTCCTTTTCCGTCGCGGTCAGCCGTTGCTACTGAGTATTCACGCGTCACATCGGTATAGCGCTGGATATCAGGAGTTGTACACTCACGAGGATAGTGAAGCATAGTAACGTATGTTCCGTTAGCTGGATTGTTTGAGTATGCCTCGCGGGTTATGATACCGTCAACTGGTTGACCACTGATAGTATTGTTTGCATGATAGAAGTTAGGTCCAAAGGCATCAACATGACATTCTGGAGCTTCAATACTCAAGGCATATACATCTTTCACGTGGCTGTTGTCCTGTTTGAATGCATGGCTTTCTATCAATTTCAATCCAGCTGGCAATGTATAGGTGCCATATAGCACACTTCCTTCACCGATGTTGTCTAACGACGTGTCAACAGTGCGAGGCAAAACACCTGTATGTGGATTTTCATCACCTTTCAGATAGACACCATTGTCATAAACCGTGTTAGAATCATCGCCTGTAGTCCAGATATGGTCAAGACTCTGCATTGTAAACGCACGAGTTTTAATATACATGATATTACCGGGAATACAAATTTGACGGAAATTGCCCATCTGATTGCTGAAGAAGTCTGCGGGAATTGTGTTAAAACCAGCGTCGGTAGGAAGTTCCATTGTTCTAAGAGCATTACCGAAAATACCGGTCTTGTTCAATACAATCAGGTCTTCATTATATTGGTCTTCTATGATGGCGTCACTAAGGTCTAAGGTAATCAGTTTAGCTACAAGATCGGTAAATGCACATGTCTGCTTTTCACCTTGTAATTGTCTTGTGCCACCACCCACAGCGGCAAATGTGGTAGAAGATGTTTCATCTGCTTCTGGAATCAACACATAGTGACCATTTTCGTCAAATATGTTATTATTACCATCATTGTTACCCAAGTCACGTGCTACGGGATAACCTGTCACGGATAAATGACGAAGTTTACCCATGCTGTGGTTATGTTGGTTTATGCCTTCACCGAGTTTTGTGTTGGTGATTTCGTCAATAAACAGATGACTGACTGCTTCTGTAAGTGTGTTCCCTTTTTCTATGTGGACAACCATAGTGGGCTCGTCCAGTTCGTTCGTACCTTGGCTAATGGCAGAGCCAAGATTCGTGCAGATGCTCGAATCGAATTTTTTTACCTTATCCTTTGTCCAGTTGTCAGGAAGAATCAGGTTCTTCACGTAACGGTTGCTGAATGTGAATGCCGTTTGCTTTCCGTCAACAAGATATTTTACATCCTGCAAGTCGATAGTCTCAAAATTAGAAAAATTATTGAGAAGATTTAGAGCGGCAATATCGTCTGCATTCAAGGTTACTGTCGGGTCGCCACTGTAGTCAGGATCAGGCTTGTAGTTTGTGATGCGCAGGATTTTGTAATTACGGCAGTCATTGAGATGTGGTTCGTTTCCATTAAGCAACTCAAGTATTGCTTCTCTAAGATGACCTTCTTCAACATTAAGGATTGTCACATTAGGTGCATCGCCATGTGCACAACACCAATGCCCTTTCCTGATTTCATAGTCTGGTGCGGCAGGTTGTGCAAAAGTGGCAAACGTCACACAAAGCATCATTAATAACATGCTTAGTTTTTTCATACTACGTTTCATTAGATTATTATTTTTATGAGTAAAATATAGTTTCAAATGGTTTAGTTTTTATTATATGAATGGTTTTCCAGGAATTGATCTGCAATATTTTTAAAATTCGTTGCAAAAAATTGACCGTTTGATTGATTTTTTGTACTTTTGTTCGTAATTTATGTAAATTTTATTAACTTTGCAAAAATTATAGACTATGATATATGGTTATATCCGTGTGAGCAGTGACAAGCAGACGGTGGAGAACCAACGGTATGAAATAATAAAATTTTGCGAACGTGAAAATCTGAAAATAGAATCTTGGATTGAGGAGACTATAAGCGGAACGAAAGACTATGACAAACGTCGCTTAGGCAAATTATTGAAACGGGTTAAAAAAGATGACACCATCATTTGCAGTGAATTGTCTCGGTTAGGAAGGAATCTATTTATGATAATGGAGATTCTGAACATCTGCATGTCGAAAGAGTGTAGAGTTTGGACTGTGAAGGATGGCTATCGTCTTGGAGATGACATCCAGAGCAAGGTATTGGCTTTTGCGTTTGGCCTTTCAGCTGAGATTGAGCGCAATCTGATCAGCCAACGCACGAAAGAAGCGTTAGCACGTAAAAAAGCTGAGGGAGTGAAGCTTGGTCGTCGTAAGGGAAGCAAAAATCTCAACCACAAGCTGACAGACAAACAGGAAAAAATTAAATCTCTGATTGAGAAAGGAACCAGCAAAGTTGAAATCGCAAAAATCATGAGAGTCCATAAATCGACGCTCTATCGTTACCTTTACAGGTTAAACACAGAATCGCCATTATAATACATTTGGTTAATTTCAGCATCCTGTTGCTTTAGTATAGGATATTTATGGGCTTTATTTAACCAATTTTTATCATAGAATTTATCTAGTTGATTTATGTCAATTATTTACGTATTGAAAGGTGCTTTTTTAATTAATTAGTTTTTTAATTTAAAAAAAAATAGTAACTTTGCAAAGTTTTTTAGGTAATAGGCAGAATCCTGCGAAAGGTTATATTTGACAGAAAAAAGGAGAAATGATTTAGATACTGAAGATTTATTTTTCTACACTTTTGATTATAACATTATAAGCCGGCGGACATTAAATTTCGTTTCATTCTAACGGTCGTTTTTTTGAACATATTATAGTTTGTAATTTCGGCACAATATATCAAATATTAATACTTAATTTGCTTACTATCAAATATATATAATATTATTATTTAAACAAAACACTAATGAAACAAGTTATGAAAAAACTATGCGTTTTACTCGCACTTATGACATTGAGCGTGGGGGCTTGGGCCGATGGTGATGGATATTGGCTAAGTACCGATACCTATCATAACGGACAGTCCGACTATCAGAAAGTTGTTAAAATACACTTGTCTGTAGCTG
>JAEEGL014142017.1_pt1 | contig 12717 bp, 6 predicted proteins | sample 9134231 | NCBI WGS metagenome assembly JAEEGL01 (sample SAMN16246548, study PRJNA631951) | gut metagenome | biome: gut microbiome; feature: rumen; material: fiber-attached | host: Bos | place: Iran: Karaj | collected 2018-10 | reverse complement strand
CTCCAGTCCATAGACCGTGTAGGGGTTCTCGTCGGCAGCCAGGATATAGGTCTCGCCGACTTTGGTACCGTTGCTCTGGGGAGTAACTTCCTTGGAGCCATCGGTTTGTTCAAAGATTTCCAGCTCGTAGCCTTCGGCATTGACCATCTTCTGCCAGGAGAAGATCACATCCGTACCGGTGGAAGGAACCACCTCCGCCTCAAACTTCAACGGAGTCAGGACGCGGTCGTATTCAAGCTCCTCTACCAGCGGATCCAGGGTACGGCAGCCGACGAGGGCGGCGCCGATGCCAAGAAGGCAGATCAGGGATTTATAGAGTTTGTTCATATTCATCGTATTTTAGAACTGAGCATAACCATAATCATTGACCAGGGCACCCTGCATCGCGTTCATGGTAGCCGCATACATCGGCCAGACGGAACGGGGGTACGGGTCATCGAAAGCATTGCGATAGAGGCAATTGTAGGTATAATTGCCCGTCGTAGAGTTGCGGAAAGCTTCGGTGCTGATATAGCTCTCTTGGACTTTCCAGCCATTGGGCTCAATCACGGAATAATCCGCAGGAGCCTTGCCGATCTCATCCGGATCCAGTCCGAAGAAGATAATGCGCTGGTTCTTATGGTCCTCTTTCCAGTAGAGCGGATAAGCCTTGTACTCGCGGCCATCCTTCTCCTTGTCGGAAGCATATTGCGCATAAGCAGCATAAGGGCCGGTCATCGAAGCCAGAGCCTTAATATCGTCACGTTCCTCATCAAGAGCGGTCTTGAGGAGTTTCCAGCGGATCAGGTCCTGCTTGCGGACGAACTCACCAGCCAACTCGAGGGCACGCTCCTGGAAGATGGCGCCGAGAATCGTGGACGGATTGGCATGGTCAGCCTCCATTCCGGAGCCGTCGGAAGAAGCGCTGCCCAAGGTCAAAGCAGAAGGCGCGACATACTTGGTCGCCGTCTTTCCTGCCATGGCGCGGTTGCGTACCTGCGCGAGATAATTCTGGGCATTGGAAAGCTCGCCTTCATAAGCAGCCAGTTCGGCCGCCATCAGAAGCACATCCGAATAACGCATCACGATCGGCTTGACGCCGTCATCATTACCGCCGTTGTACGGCGTATTGACCATCCATTCATAGCGATACTTGCCCCAGAACCAGTAGTTGACGGCACCGCGGAGTTCCCAAGCCTGGGCCTCACCGTTCCAACGCATGTTGACGACAGTCAGGTCACGACGGGAGTCATTCGGGTCATATTTGAACCACAGGTTGGCCGTCGGCAGGCTGCTGCCGCCACGGGCGCTGTTGTTCGTGATCCAGGGACCGCCGGCCGAGTGGGGATAGGCATGTGTATAGTTCCAACGTCCACGGGAATCGCTGAACGGGATCACCCAGAGCACCTCCGGGACACCGGTCAGATGTTCGGAATTGTTGAACTTCTTCCAGAAAGCCGTATAATCGGAAGCCAAAGAAGCGGAACCGGAACTAATGACATCTTTCAGGTGCTGCAAGGCCTTCGGATACAAGACAGCTGCGGAGAGCTCGGGATCCGTGGTCAGGCGGAGCGAACCGTTGTTGCCGGTATTGACCTTGCCCTCGTCCGGACGCCAAGCCCAGCCGGCAGCCGATAGGGCGATACGGGCATACAGGCCCTTGGCGAACGCCTTGTTCATCCGGTCGCGACGGACCGTCTGCGGTTTCTCATCCGGCCAATACAAATAGTTGCAAGCCTCTTCGAGGTCGGCAAGGATCACCTTGTAGATCTCATCACGATCCGACTTGCCAAGATAGATCGTCTCACTGGAAACGGGTTCGGTGCGCAGCGGCACTTCGCCCCACATCTTGATCAGTTCAAAGTAAAAGAAAGCCCGATAGGTCAGCGCTTCTCCGAGAAGATAAGCCATATCGGCATCGTTCTCGATGTTACCAAAGGCCCGCAGACCCTGGATGCAGAGGTTAGCCCGTTCGATACCGGTCACCAATTCATTGTAGGCATTGGTGGCGGTGCTCATCTGCGTATTGTTGGGAGCATCGTTGTATTCCGCCATCCGGATACGGATCTCGACGGATTCCAGCGCGTTGTCCGGAGATCCGGCAGAGTTGGAGCTATAAGTCTCCAAGTCCGTATTCATGCCGTAGAAGAGATGGATACGGCCGCGGTAAGAATTCGTATGGCCACAAACCTCGCCAATGCCAAAAACATTGTACTCCGCAAGCGTATAGTTGGAGAACACGACATCCTCGGCATAGGAAGACTTGGACGGCGCCTCAAGGGCGTTGTCCAGCACATTGCAAGAGGCGGCAAGAACGACTGCGAAAAGGATGGAAATATATTTTTTCATATTCATCGTCCTTTAATTATTTGATGATACAGACAGCCACACGGTTGGACTCAGGAGATGCGGAAGCATCCTTGTCGGTACCCGCGGCGGCGGAAGTGATACGACTGGCAGCGATGCCGGCCTTTTTAAGCATGTTCGCAACCACGGCAGCACGCTGCTGCGAGAGCGTCATGTTGATATCGCTGGTCCCGGTGCCACTGTCGGCATAACCAGTGATGGCGATCTTGGCATCCGGGTTATCCTTCAAGATCTGGGAAATCTGACCCAGTTTGAAGGCTTCTTCCGGACGGAGTTCGGCCTTGCCGATGAGGAAGAAGAGGTCATCCTCATAAGTTCCGTCGAGGGTGGAGCCCACTGTGACCTTGACTTCTTTGACCACTTCCTTGATGACAGGTTTCTCGACGATCTTTTCCTTGATAACCTCCTTGATGACTTCCTTGGCAGCAGCCACATCCGCGGTAGCCTTGGCAGGAGTATAACCGCCGGCACCGAAGGTCAGGTTGACACCGAAGACGAAACTGTGGCTCTTCGGATAAGCCGAGTAATCCACGTTCGGAGTCAGGTGGTTGGAGGAAGAGGAGCGCGTGTCAACTTCCGGATCGTAACCGGAATAAGGAGTCAGCACGAAAACGTTGTTGGCTGTCGCATAGATGCGCAGTTTGGAGATGTTGATCTTCTGCGTCAGGGTCTCGGGGAAAGTATATCCCACCGTCAGGTTGGACAGGCGCAGGAAAGAAGCGTCTTCGAGGGCATAGGACTGCATGATACGCCGGGTGTTGTACGGCGCCCACATCGTCTTACCCGCATTGACCTGACGGAGCCGGTCCACATCCTTGATCATCTCGCCGGTCGTCCAGTCCACGTTGGTCCAACGTTTGTCCGGAGACATAGCGGAAATCACATTCTGGCCGTAGGAGCCGCGGATGGTTGTAAAGTCGATCTTGTTGGCGTTGTACACCTTGTTACCATAACTGTAGGTAAAGTTGGCACTCATGTCGAAGCCGTACAGATAGCCGGAAAGGGAGAAACCGCCGGTGAACAAGGGTTGCACGTTACCGATCAGCGTGACGTCGTTCTCATTGATGGCGCCGTCCGGAACACCGTCGGGTCCACTGACATCCTTGAGTTTCATCGCGCCGGGAATCGAGGTGTAACCCGTAACCGTAGCGGCATCCGGAATACCCGGCAGCAGCGTCCATATATTGGTCGTGGGATCATAAGTGAAATCATCGACCGTATAGAAGCCATCCGTAACATATCCGTAGACATCGCCCAAAGGACGACCTTGCGTCACGGCGTAATCATAGGTAATCTCAGAAGAGAACATATCGGCGTTGGCCGTAATGCGGTCCAGGCCGCCCAAGTCGGTCACCCGGTTCTCGTTGAAAGAGATATTGGCATCCAGGTTCAAACCGTAGTTCTTGGAACGCAGGATTGCACCGCCCAAGGTCAGCTCGATACCCCGGTTGCGGATGGAACCCAGATTGCGGAACTGATAGTTATATCCGGATCCGTTGACCGGGAAGCGGATGAGCAGATCGCGGGTATCTGCCTGATAGACTTCCAGGCTGCCATACAGGCGGCTGTTGAAGAAACTGAAGTCCAGACCCAGGTTGTGAGACCAGGTGGTTTCCCATTTCAGATCCTGGTTGGGCATATCCGTACTGGCACCCCACCAGACGCCACTCTGACTGATCCAAGATGAAGGATAAGGAGAATACAACTGCAAAGTCTTGCCAGAAGGGATGTTGTTGTTACCGGCGGTACCGAAAGAGTAGCGGAGTTTCAGATTGTCCAGCCAGCCCCGCGTATTCTCCATCCAATCCTCACCGGAAATCCTCCAGGATACGGCGGCCGAAGGGAAATAGCCCCAGCGGTTGCCGCGGGTAAACTTGGAGGAGCCGTCAGCACGCATCGTTGCGGAGAACTGGTACTTGTCTTTCAAGGTGTAACTCACGCGGCCGAAGAAGGACAGGATCTTGTCGTCATTGGCATAGGCGTTGCTGATCGAGTGCGGAGCATCGCCGGACGCAATGAAATTCCAAGCCATCGAAGAATCGAAGTAATCCGGCAGACCATCCATCACGGTATTGAATCTGTTCGACTTCGCGATGATATATTCCGTACCGAGGAGCACGTCCAGTTTATGGTCTTCCGGAAGGAGTTTCTTGAAGTTGTAGGACAACGTGTTGGTGTTCCGCAATTTGCGGCGGGTCTGATCAACCCACTCGACAGCCGGGTTGTAATTATAGCCCGGCAGCACATTGTTCCGTACATAATAGGAAGTCAGGCCGTAGAACTTGTCGTCGGTGCGGCGATACTCATCCAAACCACCCTCCAGGCGGAGTTTCAAGTTTTCGATGATCGTCCACTGGAAAGCACCGTTAGCCGTCCACTGGGTACGGTTCTGGCGGGTGTCACTGTCGGCAATGGCCACCAGCGGGTTGACAGAACTGTTGTAGTCTTCCTCCACGTCGGTATCGCTCATTACAGACTCAGCCGGAATCGGTGAATATACGATCGAGTTTTTGAGACGGGATTGTGAGGTGGAACTTTTGGCTGCCGAATTCTGTACATCCAGGAGGGCGTTGGCCCCGGCGCCGGATACCTTCGTATTGGCATAACGCACGTTCACGTCGAAGAGAAGCTTCTTCGAAGGCGTAAACTGACCCTTGAAATTGAGGTTGTTACGGGCGAAATCGGAACCGACCATGATGGCGGTTTCGTCCAAGTGCGAATAACCCAGCGTCCACTTGAAGAGTTCAGATCCACCAGAAACCGATACGTTGGCGGACATGTTGTGGCCCGTGCGGCCGAAGACCTGATCTACCCAGTCGTTGGTCGCCATTCCCTTATAGAGGTCGATGTCGGAGAAGGATCCATAGCGGGATTCGTAACTGGAGACGGAGTTCTTGAACAGGGCATACTCGTACTGGGTGCGCACGAAGTCGTAGGCATCCTGCGGGACAAAGGCGTACTTGTTGGCCATCGTCTTGATACCCGCATAGGCATTGAAGTTGACCTGGATCTTTCCTTCCTTACCGCTCTTAGTCGTAACGATGACGACACCGTTCGCGCCTCGGCTACCATAGATAGCCGTCGAGAAGGCATCCTTCAATACGTCAATAGACTGGATGTCGGAAGCCGGGATGTCGGAGATGGATTCCATCGGGAAGCCGTCCACGATGTAGAGCGGGCTGCTGTCCTGGGTGATGGATCCGGAACCACGGACACGGATCTTGACATCCGCATCGGGGTCACCTTCCGTCGTCGTGATCTGGACACCGGCCATCTTACCGGACATCGCTTCGGTCACGGATGCCACAGGTACCTGAGTCAAGGCCTCAGAATTGACCGAGGAGACAGAACCCATGACATCGCGACGGGAAACCGTCGCATAACCGACCACGACTACTTCGTCGAGGAAGTTTGCATCTTCTTTCATCACGACATCGATTTCCGTCCGTCCGTTGATCGGGACAGTCTGATCGCTCAGTCCGATGAAAGAGAACACCAGATTCTTCGCGTCTGCGGGAACGGTCAGGACGTAGTCTCCATCGAGTCCGGTCACCACACCGATCGTGGTCCCTTCGACGAAAACTCCGGCTCCCATCAGGGGCTCACCGCTCTCGTCCGTCACGACGCCCTTGATGGTCGTCTGGGCGGACAGGGACAGGGCCGCTGTCAGACCGAGCAGCGCAAGAAAGAGTTTCTTTGCTGGATTTTTCATAAAGTTTTTAATTGATTGATAATTAGTTATATAGTATTATAGTTTCGTATAAGCGCCACCGGCATTTCCTCCGGAGACGATATCTTTCACCAAATAATGCAGATACATTTCGAAGTTGGTGTAGCGTCCGTTCTTGTCCAGCCAGACAACCATAGCGTCATCCTTATTCATGTTCAGTCCGAACTGCTGCTCGAACCAGTCGGGTATATTGTCGTTGTCACCATCGGCCAATTTGGCCAACTCTTCCGGGGAGGCTTTGTATTCCGGCCATCCACCGACATCAACCGGCGTGTCAATGATCTTGCCGGTATTGTACTTCACGCCATCCACGGCACGCTCATCCACGGCATCCCGGTGCAGCCGGTCCCCAGCATAGGTAAGAACGGCTTCCTTGCCAGCCTCAGCGGCGTGCGTGGTCGTATAGATCGCTTCTCCGGAAGGGCCGGTGATCACATGGGCCGTGCCCTGAAGGGTTCCGGTACCGCCATCATGCCAGAAGATACCGGCCGCGTTATTGCTGCTGATGTCGCTGTACTTCGTATTGAAGTTCCCGCTCAGATAAAGCAGCGGATAGCCATAGTCCACCTTCGTCTTGTCACTGCGTGTATAATTCTTGTACGCATCCACGAAGTAATGCCGATCCTTCGAATCCGGGCCAGGCTGATACCAGCAGTTCACGAAGTTGAACCGGCCGCCCTCGCCGCCGTAGCTGCTGTTGTCACCCCAGTTGTAAACGACCAGGTTGCGCAAATCTACGTTGCCGCGCTTGGACCAATCGAAAGAATCGCCGGACTTGGGATAGATCTCGGGATGGTCGATGCGAGGATTGCGGCTGTGATGATTGGCGAGCAGGTTATGGTGGAAGGAAGCATTTTTCCCGCCCCAGATGCCGCCATAGCCGTGGGCGCCCTTGGAATGCGCGCTGTTGTTCATGCTCTCCGTCAGGATGCACCACTGCAGGGTGAAGTTTTCGTTGGCATAGAAGGATGCGCACTCATCGATGGACCAGCTCATCGAGCAATGGTCCAGGATAATATTCTTCTGATAGCGACCCCAGATGCAGTCTTCGCCGTCGCCGGCATTCGGTCCTTCGTCACCGAGGCGGAAATGCAGGTAACGGACAATCACGTTGTTGGCAGCAATGTTGATCGTATAGTTCTTGATGCAGATTCCGCCGCCGGGAGCGGTCTGACCCGCGATGGTCAGATCGCCATTCTTGATTTGGATAGCGGAGTTGAGCGCGATGGTCCCGGCCACGTCGAAGACCACGATCCGCTTCCCGGATGCCGTCAAGGCCGCCCGCAAAGAACCGGTACCGCTGTCATTGGTATTGGTGACATGGATCACTTGTCCGCCCCGGCCGCCCGTCACATACATGCCGCCGCCTTCGGCACCCGGGAAAGCGCGCACCACACCGTTCTCCTCCGCAGCAGGAATCGCAAACTGCTGATACACCGCATCAGACACCGGCGTATCTGGGGTCGGATCCGGATCCGGTGTAGGATCGGGATCGGGCGTCGGCGCGCCGCCGGGAATGCCTTCTACGGCCGAAGACCAGCCGGAAGTGGAAGTTCCGGCCACGGCACGGACCGAAAACTGATAAGTCACACTTTTCGTCAACTCGTCGATGATGGCCGTCGTGTTCTTGGTCGTTCCGGTTTTTGCCTCGCTGCCTCCCTGGGTCAGTTTCCATTCGTAGGACTCGGCCTGCGAGACGTCATCCCACTGATAGATCAAGGAATGATCCGTGTCGTGATTGAGCCGTACATTGGCGGGAACGGACAAAGAAACAGTTCCCGGCGTCTCAGGCCCGGGTTGCGGTTCCCCACAGCTGAAAACCAGCGCCAAGACTAACGCAGCGCTCAGTATGCGTGCAATCTTTCTCATTTCATTTCATATTCCAGCGCCGCCCAAATCAGCGGCCCGATCCCCTTGGGATCGTTGCTGCGGACGGGTTCATTGATATAATAGTCATAGTCGCCGCGGCGCATTTGCTTGCCGCCCAGGCCTGCCACTTCGCAACAGCTGTCCAGATTTACCAGGCCCGCCTCGTTCGTGCGGACAAAGGCTTTCAACACATCTTCGAAGACGCGCCGCGCATCCTCCCGCGTGATATCCTCCAGCAGATCGAGGCGAGTGCCCTTAAGCAAGGCATAGGCAAACATCACACTGCAGGTAGCTTCCAAGTAGTTCCCCTTCTCGCCCGGCCGGTCCAGCACCTGGTACCACATCCCGCTTGCGGGATCCCGGAACAGAGCCAGGGCAGTAAAGATCCGATTAAGCAGGCGCTCCAACGTCTCACGTCCCTCCCCTTCCGGAAGCAGCGGGATCACATCCACCAGCGCCATCGCGTACCAGCCCATCGCCCGTCCCCAGGCATGGGCGGACTGCCCCGTCGCGGGATCACACCAGAACATCTGGTGCGAAGAGTCCCAAGCATGCCGGAGCAGGCCCGTGGCCGCATCGAAAGTATGGTCATACACGAGGCAAAACTGGTGTACGATGTCTTCGTAGTTCCGCGCTTTCAGCGAATCCGGCACGAACTGAGCCGTATAGAGGGCATAGAAGGGCTGAGCCATATAGAGGCCGTCCAGCCACATTTGGTCAGGATAGATCTGCTTGTGCCAGAATCCCCCTTCCGGGGTGCGCGGCTGCTCCTGGATCTGGACATAGAGAGAGTCCATCACACGGCGATACTTCTCCTTTCCCGTGAGCTCGTAGAGGCGGAAGAGCGTGCGGCCCGGGCAGATATGGTCCGTGGAGTAGTTGGATTTCTTGTAGTTTGGGATCACGCCGGCGCTGTCGATGATCGCATCATACCAGGTATCCACATAGTCAAAGATCTCCGGATCTCCATACGTATCATATACGTCCAGGAAGGCCTTGAGTTCCAGACCCGTAGTGTAGTTCCATTTCAAGGTTCCTTCCCTACCGTCGATCCAGGAGGCTTCGGGATTCCGAGCCATCTCGGAACGGACTACCTGTACAGACAACGGTGCCTTGGCCGTGCAGGCGGTCAAGGCTAAAAGCAGGAAAAGAAGTCGGTATGTTTTCATCAGCGGTTGTCGTAAGGATTCCAGACGATGCCGTCTTCTTTCTGGTACATCACCTTCTCAAAGGTGTAATCGGAGAGCTGGCGCGGTTTCAGGGTATGTGCCCATTTCACGCGCGGGCCACGAGCGCCGGGACCGGTCGAACCGTATTCCGCATAATAGGAATTCTTTTTCGTATCCGGCTTGCCAGGCTTCTCCCAGTCATGCCAGCCGTCTGGCAGGATATGGTCGCCCAGCTCGCAATCGATGAAAACGGTCTTCGCAAAAGCGCCCCAAGGACGCCCGAGGTAACATTTGTCGATCCCGGGGGCAGCGGTCAGTTTGCAATTCTTGAAGACATAGCCGTATTTCTGCCCCTCGAAGGTAGATGCGGCCGTGACGTAGCTGTTCTTCTTGCTGTGGATCAGGCAGTTCTCAAAATAAGCGATCGAGGGACCGAAGATGAAATCCGTCGTACCTTCGATGTAACAATTCAAGAAATAATTGCGTTTGACCCCGCCGTTTTTGCCATAACGGCCGTATGTGTAGAGCGTATCCTGGTTGCCCAGGAAGCGGCAACCCTTGAAGAAGAGGAAATCTCCGTCGGTGAAGACCGCCACGGCCTGGCCGATCTCCTTGCCCTCACCGGCCGAATTCTCGAAGGTCAGGTTCTCAAAGGTAATATAGCTGGCATGGATATAGACGGAGGCGCTGCCGGAAGTGCCAACCTTGAAGTCACGTCCGGACCAGAATTGTTCCGCATATTTGTCGTAAGTGATGACCGTATTTTCAGCATCTTCACCGATGAGGTGCAAGCGGAACTTGGTATGCGGGATCGTGACCTGTTCCTTGTAAATCCCCTTTCGGATCAGGATGTCGGTAATCTCGGTATGGCTATAGTCCGGGCAGGCATCGATGGCCTCCTGGACCGTCATGTAATCACCGTGGCCGTCCGGAGAGACGACAATATGATAATAACGAAGGTGCTCCGCGATCTCAGGGAGTTGCTCCCGGACTTTGCCACAGACGATCTCAGCTACCTTCCGGGCGCCGGAAGCCACGGTATGCGTATTGTCTGTCTTTCCCTCGGGTGCACAGGCATACTGCCCGGGGGCCAGGTGCATGAAATAGGGCCGCGAAGCCTCATCGCCCAAGCCTTCGATCCAGTCGAGTGTAGGAGTCGTGATGTCCAAGAGGATGACGCCCTTCTCTTCGGCGACCGCCTTCATCGCGGCAGGATAATCTCCATGGCAGTCTCGATCCAGCCGGCCGTTCTTGAACCAACGGCGCGCCACGGGGGTCAGGAGCACCGGCGTGCTGCCCTTCTGACGCGTCTCGTCGATGAAACGGCGCAAATTATCCTGGTAAGCGCCCCAGGGAGCCGCATAGCGCTCAGGATCGCTCTCCTTGGCATCGTTGTGGCCGAACTCGATAAAGACATAATCGCCCGGACGGATGGCTTGGTAAACCTTGTCCCAAAGGCCCTTGTCAATGAAACTCTTGGTGCTGCGCCCATTCTGGGCATAATTGATCACCGTCGCGCCGTCATCCAGGAAATTTTGGAACATCATCCCCCAGCCACGCTCGGGATTGCCGTTGGAGAGATTCTTCTCCGCCATCGTGCTGTCCCCGCACAGGTGAATGGTAAAAGAACTGGCCGTCAGCCAAACAGCGATCAGAAGGAGAATGCGCTTCATAATGCCTTTCCGTTTATGGTTACTTCCCGGAAGCGGACGTCTTCCGCATACTGGACCCGGGCATCCTTGGCCGAAGTAAAGGTGCAGCGGGTGAAATCAATCCCGCGCAGCGGCATTTCCGGCAGACCGTTGAGGAAAATGGCCTGGTCGGCGCCACTGCAGATGATGTCGCTGAAATGGACATCCCGGAACTCAGGCGTTGTTTCATCCACGGGCCGAAGGTCCGCCTGCACGCCATCTTTCATTTCCGTAGCCGCCACTCCTTCGTAATAGAGATTGAAGATCACCCCATAGGTGACGATATCTTTCATATAAATATGGTCGCACCAGATATCCTTTACCAGGCCGCCGCGACCGCGGGTGCTCTTGAAGCGCAGGCCCACATCCGTCCCGATGAAGCGGCAGTTGCTGACGCGGATATTCTCCACGCCCCCGGACATCTCACTGCCGATCACGAAGCCACCGTGGCCATGATAGACCGTGCAGTCGGAGATGATCAGGTTGCGGCATTTGCGCGCATGGCGGCGACCATCCTCATCTTTGCCGGACTTGATACAGATCGCATCATCCCCCACATCGAAACTGGAACCCACCAGAATCACATTTTCGCAAGCATCGATATCAATCCCGTCCCCGTTGGCGGAATAATGAGGATTACGGACCGTGATGTCCTTGATCGTCACATCCTTGCACCAGAGCGGGTGCAGATTCCAGCAGGGTGAGTTCTGGAAAGTCACTCCTTCCAGCAAAACACGCTCGCACTCGCGCAAAGACACCAGCACCGGACGCAGGAAAGTCTTGATCTCGTTCTCGTCTAAGGAAGGGTCGGGATAGTTGAGCGATCCGGCAGTCAGGCGTGCTTTCTTGTAGCCTTCATCCGGATACCAGACCTTTTCGTCATCTGACAAGACACCGCCACGCTTCAGGATGGCTTTCCACTGCGTGTCCCCTACCTTAACCCGCTTGACTTCGCGCCAGGCGTCCCCGTTGCCATCGATGATCCCCGTGCCGGTGATTGCGATATCTGTCACTCCTTCAGCGTGGATAGGAGAGGTGCAGCGACGTACGTCCAGGCCCTCAAAATTGGTATCGATGATTGGATAAAGATCCTGATTGGGATCAAACACGAGGATGGCATCCGCATCCAGATGCAGTTCAATGTGGCTGCGGAGTGCGATGGGACCCGTGCGCCAGATGCCCGCAGGGACATCAAGCCGGCCGCCCCCTTTCTGGGAAAGAGCGGCAAGGGCAAGTTCGAATGCCTCAGTATTGAGGGCAATGCCATCTCCCACTCCCCCAAAATCGACGAGGGACACGCTACGGCCCGGAATGGACGGCTGCGCAACCTTCTCCATCTCGAAGGGAAGGCCGTCGTAGAGGGAATACAAACGTTTGTCTTCTCCGGTGCAAGAAAGGAGAACCAGCAGGCTCATGGCCCACAGTATCATTCTACAGCGCTGAGGCATGGGAGTTATTTATCAGTTTTAGTGTGGTGCAAAGGTACAATTAAAAAATGAAAATACAAACGTTTGCATCAACGCGATACCCGGCCGGATCCGCCACCATTCATCAGGGCCTCAACCTCAGATACCGTCACGCGGTTATAGTCACCGATGATCGTATGCTTCAAGCAGGACGCCGCAGCGGCAAATTCGATGGCCTGCTGATCAGTCGGGTAGCTCAGCAAGCCGTAGAGCAACCCGCCCATGAATGAATCGCCTCCGCCTACACGGTCCACGATATGTGTGATGTCATAGCGACGGGACTGCCAGAGCGTCTTGCCATCGTAGAGCACCCCCCCCCAGGTATTATGATTTGCATTGATCGAGCCGCGCAGGGTCACGGCCACTTTCTTGCAACGCGGGAAGCGTGCCATCAGCTGGCGGCACACACTCTCGAAACGGGTCTGGTCGATTTCGCCGCCCGTTTT
>JAEEGL013200938.1_pt1 | contig 12717 bp, 12 predicted proteins | sample 9134231 | NCBI WGS metagenome assembly JAEEGL01 (sample SAMN16246548, study PRJNA631951) | gut metagenome | biome: gut microbiome; feature: rumen; material: fiber-attached | host: Bos | place: Iran: Karaj | collected 2018-10 | reverse complement strand
TACGCCCATCGCAAGCCAGATATTGTTTTGGAACCTTCCCGCCCAAACGGCTGCCCATCCCGCCGGACAAAACAAGCGCAATATTCATGCTAATGTTGCCTGCCTTTTACACATAAACGTTCAAAACTCCAGCTTCCGAATTGCCGCCAGCGTCTCCCCGTACGGTTTCCCTCGTCCGAAGAGCAGCGTCGTCCCTAAGACGAATCCCTTCACGCCCAGCGGCGCAAATTTTTTGATCTTATTCGCCCCGCAGGCACCGTCCCAATATACCTCAAAGCCCATTTCGTCCTTTATTTTCAAAAGGCGCACAAGCTTCTCTCCAACGTAAGGCAGGAACATCTGCCCCGCGTTGCCGGGATTCACCGCCATTACCAGCACTTTTTTCACGATACGAAGCATTTCATAGATTGTTTCCACGCTCGTACCAGGGTTGATAGCAATACCCGGAATCATCTTGGCGTCAATGACCTTCTGCAGCGTTGTCGAAGGATGGTACTCCGCCTCTGGGTGAATATAAATCGTGTCGCCCGGCTTCAACGCATTGATGAAAAGATGGACATTCGTGTTCGGATGCTCGATCATCAGATGAACATCCAACGGCTTCTTAGTCGCCGAACGAATATATTTCAAATCATTCAGCGACATGGCATAATTCGGCACATACCGCCCGTCCATGATGTCAATATGGAAGGAGTCGATACCCCCCGCTTCCAATTCCCGAACCTCTTTCTCCAAATTCCCATAATTAGCACACATCATTGACGCCATCAGTTCAAAGTTCATTTCCTCGCCAGCCATCGTAAATGTTCACCCCCATCCAATCCCTTCATTGCCATATATTACGGAAAATCTCATCCGCACAATCCCATGATTCCCTCTCAAAGTCAACGGATTGTGGCAAAACGTTTACTTGGATTACCTTCCCCTGTGCTTCGGTTCTGGCGACAAATCCACTACTTACGACTACATAACTCGCCGAAATAATGTCACGGCTGAACTGTTCATTATCCATAACTATATGCGATACTGCTGCTCGGATCAATTGAATATCTTCGACAAAAAAACTCGCAAATTCAAGCTTTTCCAGCTCGGGAAAAGCTGTGAACACTACCTTTTTAGTAGCAATCTCGACTTGTTTCCGCTTGGAAATAGGAACAGACGAAAACTTCTGCAACAGTCGATGCAGAAAACATAGTTGCCCCCACATAAACTGACGCAACTGCCCATAAGATTTTTCGATCAGGTTCTCCTTTTGAAAACGATTCACAAGTTCAGACAGGGATTTTTGCAAATCCATCGTCAAACGAAAGTCCGTCATTAAGCTGTTTTGGCGATTTCTCAAATAAGAATATAATGCTACAGGCACATGGTAGATTGTCTTCGCCTTCGCCACCAAATATGGAGTCGTTGCCACGTCTTCATAAGCATGATTCGGCTCCCAGACGGCATAATTATCAAAAAGGCTCCTTCGATAGATTTTTCCCCATGCAAAAGTTCTTGCACGGTTAATCAAATTCCATTCCTTGGATAAATCCAATCGTCCCGCAGGAAATCGCAACACGGAAACGTTTTCTTCAAATGTACCGTCCAACATCTCATGTACATTTTTCATGTCACAAAGAACGATGTCATTTTTCCCTCCTTCTGTGCCTTCCATCATCAACCGGAGATAATCTTCATGCCAAATATCATCGGAATCATAAAAAGTGACATATTCTGTATTCGCCATTTTGACGCCAAGATTTCGTGCAGGGCCAAGTTTCAGACCAGTTTGATAAACAAAGGAGACGCGTGAATCACGCCGCGCCCATGCCAAGCACTTTTCTGGCGAATCGTCTGATGACCCGCCGTCAATCAGCAATAAGGTGAATTCTTTTACGCTTTGTTTCATTACCAGACTTACGCAACGATCAATATATTTACTTGTGTTATATACAGGCACAATCACCGTAACACTGTTCATTTCTTTGCCTCACACGCCAGTTTCCATACAAACTCATCAAGTCTCCAAATCTTTCTTTCATCAACTTTGAGTTCATACACTAAACTACGCTTGATTTCAAAATAAAATCCTTCGGTCATTATTACAATCGCATCAAAATCCATGGAAAGAATTTTCTTAGGCGAAAAAATTTTGTACCCGTATACTTCCTCTCCCCAGCGAGCTTGATTTCCATCCGCGATTCCAATAACTTCAAATGCATCATTAGCCTTCCACCCCTGTACACCAAGATAATACTCGCATACTTCACCTGCGGCATACAGCAAAATTCGCGGGCGCATTCTTTGCGGCTCTGCAATGCTCTCAACAATATCTTCTTTAATCCGTTCGCCGCATTTACCATCCAAGAATGGAAACTCCTTGCCAATGACACTTTTTCGTTCGTCTCTCTCCGGATCCTCACCGCATTGCACCATGGTCAGAAATTCCCGCATATCTGCAACGCCCGTCCCCTGATAAAAACTGTTTACAACATGTTCCACTGGTTTCGTAAACGGTTCCCGCCACTCGGCATTTCGCAAAAACAGTACGGGAACCCCAAGCATGGCCGCCTCAACCATCACAGCACTGCGATCAATCATAATGGCGTCTGCATGGTAAAGCGAAGGACGGTAGTCATCATCAACATCAATAAATACATTTTCCTTGCCACGCAAAACACTTAGCAATTCCTGTACCTGTGGCATTAATGTGTCATCGCCTTGTATATCGTTGGGAGAAAGCTTTCTTAACATCCTTGGATGTGCCAACACAACGAAATAAATGTTATCATACGATTCTATGGAGTTTGCAAACGAAATATATTCGCTTAGATAAGGCGTCACCATATGCACAAGTCCATTTTCCTTGATCTTTTTCGGAAAATGGATTTTCCAAACCACAAGAGATCGCCCCTGTCTTGCCTGTGCAATTTGTGCATTGAGCATCATCCTACCCCGATGAAAAATTGCGTCAAATTTCGGCGATCCCGTTACCCTGACTGCACATCGATTTCGGCAATGATGCATATATTCTGCCTTGATGCCTTCGCAACTTGTATAAATCCTCCAACTATTTTCAATAACAAATTGCTCAAAATGACCGCTTACTGCCTGTTCAGTAATTGTAATCTCAATTCCATACGGCACATAGACAACACGAACCCCGTTGCGGGCAAACTGTATAGAAAGGGTTTGTGGCGAATGGGAAACCGTATCATAAGGAAATTGTATGAACACGACATGCGGATTGAATTCTCTCCAGTCAAAATCTCTGAAAAAAACATAAGGCAAATGATGTACTTGCAAAAAGTTTCGTGCTTCAGCCATATGCCCTTTCTCTACAGCCAATTCGTCGTCATATACCAGTCTGACATCAAATCGTGTATCACTCAAGCAGCTTTCATAAACGCTTTCCGTAGAAGGCCACACCGTTCCCGCTTGAAACAGAAACACAACTCGGATTTTCTCTCCTTGTTCCCAAGGGATATAACGCCGCAACAAATCATCCATCCTATCCAGCCCCGCAATCTCAGAAGTATCCGTGCAAATGAGAAATCGCGTAATGCACTTCATCAGTATTGCAGATTTCCATGTCCAGCGGCGGGAACATTTCCCTCTTTTCAATCGCTAATGCGCCGAAATAATAATGAAGGGAATGAATTGTTCGTGTGCGCTCTGATATGGGCGGATTGTTTCCCACAGCGGTCCACGCGTGAATATAGTCTATAAAATTCTTGGAATACTCAATGAAAGTTCCACTCTTTCCACACCCGGAATGGTACTTTATCGGATCGTAAGATGTTCCGGTATCCTCACACAAATATACTCCTCCCGGTTTCACAAGGGGAAATATCTCCTCAAAAGTAACTATTTGCTGCTCCATTCCATGCCCACCATCATCAATCACGATATCAAATGATGGTAAATCGGGTTTGATTCCACGCCAAAACTCCCGATTTCCTTGGTCTCCAATATAAATTGTTGTTTGCTCCTCTTCCATCTTGCGGCATGATTCCATAATGTCAACGCCAATAATTTTGGCATGCGGCCCAAACATCTTTTTCCACAGCTGCAACGAACCTCCCTGATTAACGCCTATTTCCATAATGGCGATGTCTTTTCCGTAAAAAGCTGAAAAATGACGATTATATATTTCAAAATAGTGAAGCCACTTGTATGAACGATTATGCTTACCTATCAAGAATTCCCGCTCAAGCTCGCTGATTTTATCCACATGGCGGCATAGTTCCACATACAAATTTTCTTCATTCAGATTTCTATTCCAGTCCGCAATCAACGTTCCAATGTTTTTAGGCCGCATCTTCTTATACATACCGTAGGATACGATTTTTTCATTGTCAATCCCCAGCTGTGTAAGTTCCCTTCTCACTTCAGGCACATGCCCATCAACACATACGAGAACCATATCATAGTCATACTTTTTAATATCAGCGGGCGTGATAATATCATAGTGTCCTATTTTCTTTCCTGTTTTGCCAGGATCTTTGTCTGCTACACAAAGAACTGTTTCATCTTCCAACTGCAAAAGCAACTTCTCGCAGCTTTCTCCTGCGCCATAGACCACTATTTTCATGATGGAAAACACTCCTTTCCGTAAAAATCTTCTCTGAGTAACTCATACTGCGTATAATACCGTCTCACGCCAAGTTTCCGAATAATGTCGCAAAAACAATGTGTAGTTCGGTTGTAAACTCAAAATATAATCAGGTAACTCCCAGATATCACAAAGATTATGATAAATACAGATAGCCAGCTTTGGTTTTCGATCCCTAATCAAGTCGCTGGCCCCCATAATTGCACGAAGCTCAGAACCTTCCACGTCCATTTTTATGAATGTGGCATTTCCTTCCGGCAAACACGCATCTAAAGATATAGCTTCCACCAATTTTCGACCGCTTTTTACAGTTCCACGCACCGCTTGAAAATGGGATACAGAATCTCCCGCAGACATGAAATCCAATTTTGCCCTCGTATCCCAAAGCCCTTTTGGAATCAAATGATAATCATGTATTCCATGTCGCTTCATAGTATTGGTGATTTTCTCGCAATTACTTTCGTCCGGCTCAAAGCAATATATTTGATACTGAGTTCCTTTTGCCCATTTTGCAAACTGCACAGAAGTCAGTCCGTCAAAAGCGCCTGCATCCACAAATATTTCTGGATCCGAATGGTACACAAAAGGCAGATCAAAATATTGCGCGCCATCAATCAAATCCCAAAGCACCGTACCATCCACGATTTTATCAGCAGAGACGTTCATCTCTTTGAGTTGTGCATACATCTCATGGTAACTTTTCCTTGAAGAAATTACAATATATTCCCCTCCGTAGCAAAACGATTGGCAAGAAAAAACAGGCATCCCCATCGCCTCGCTTGGCAAAGAGACCCCACTGTCAATGAATCCGGCCCATTGCACATCAGGCATCCAGCTTGCAATGCGTCTTCCATATAAACCACAACCAAAAATATAAATCGGGGCATGCAGACCAAGCAACATTTTATAAAGACCGAAAAAACATGTGCTTCGTACAACGGACTGGAAAAAGTCTTCGGCAACCTCATTCATGCCTGACATATCGCCCAACAAGCTGTACATAAGTCGCGCTTGGTATATCTTCCGCGAGGTTTCGTCTCCCAATGCAGCGTAGATTTCTCGCAGTCGTTCCTCCTTGACCAATACTATCCCCCCTGCTCAGGATTCCATGAACTCCGACAGCTTCAAAATCTTCTTGGGCATAATCCCTTTTTTCAACACGGCGGTTTCTATTTCTCCCTCATAATCCGCACTGCATATCACAATACGGTCAAACTTGGCCAGTTTGTCTTCTGTAGGATACAAAACAGGAATTCCTCGATGATTTTTTCCGGCCTTTGATGCATCCCCGTCAAAAACAGCCAGTATGTATTTTTCGCCGTCAATTTTATGCAACTCATCCAAAAGGAGATTTCCTGCAACACCGCATCCGTAAAGAGCTTGCTTTCCTTGGAATTCTTTGACGGCTTTAGCTGCGCTGTCAAAATATATACTATTAAGGGGAAATTTATGGCATGCGCCATCATGATACACAGCCTGATACCGACCTTGTATCGGATACTTTATTCCCTGTTCCGACAATAGCCTCTGTGCAATACAAACCACCATAGCGCTTTCAAACTCGGAATTGCCCAAAAAAGATTTCACATACTTTCTCATTTGGTTCGCGTCACGCAGTAAACGGAGATCATCGGAAAAACAGATAAATGGAGCCGTTTTTGTTGAATCTCCCATAACAAATTCAAATTCAAGCTCCAAAACATCATAATTGTTGGTCGCGTAAAAATCTATAAAGAAGGTCGGGGATATACTGTAAAAGCCATGATTCGGCCACATCTCCGAGGGCGAGATGTGCATAACAATCCCGCCCGGTTTAATCATTTGAGAAATATTCGCCATTGCCGTAGCGATATCGAAAACATGCTCTATGGTTCCACCATTGATTACATAATCAAAAGTGCCATTTAGCTCTTCGGGAAGTGCCCCTTTGGAATTTAAATCAAAAATAATATCCGCACCTTCATAGTCGGAATAATCAACAGCATGAACCTCGGAAAAACCAAGCATTTTGAAAAAAACGTAAGAATCAACTCGGTAATCCTCCATGATTTTGGCAGCAAGTGTTTTGTCATAGTCCAATCCCATTGCAGAAACAGTACTCAACAACAGATTCAAATTTGTATTAAGCGCCTGTTTTCCAATCATCGCAATGGATTTCCCTTGTATGCCGTTCATCTTTGCTATCTGCAGAAATTTAACAATTTCTGCTCCCATCAGCCCCATGCTGCAATCCCCTTTCACACCAGCTTAAATCCCAAACTCTTTCCATCCTCATAAAACTGCTTAACCGTTTCTAAAGAATACTCGTCCATATCCTTGCCCAAAAGTTTCAATTTCTTCAAAATATCGTTCGGCACAGTAATAATGTCCGCTCCGCTTCGATCTGCTTGCACGATATTAAACACCTCACGGCAGCTCGCCCAAAGGAGTTTCGAGCCGGGTTTTTCACGGCAAATCCTCGCTGCTTCCCGCATGATAGGTTCGGGATCAACACCCGTATCCGCAATCCGCCCGGCAAACACGGAAACAATATTACTCGTCCCTGCGGAAAAAGCATTGACTGCCATTTTCACCTGCTCCAACGTAAAGATCGCGGTGATATTGAGATTCACACCCTCCGCACTCAATTCCTTAACGAGTTGTGCCGACGATACGCCCTTCGTATTGGTCGCAGGAATTTTGATGCATACATTCTTGCCAAAGTTTGCAAGAACTTTCGCTTCTTTTTTCATTTCAGAAAAATCATCCGAAAACACTTCAAACGATATAGAACAATCGGGGATCTTTTTCGTCACCTCTTTTGCAAATGCCGCGTAATCCTTCACGCCAGCCTTCTTCATCAGAGAAGGATTCGTAGTGAACCCCTTGATATAACTTTCCTTGCTCATTTGCAGCATTCCTTCGATATCCGCTCCATCCGCATAGATTTCCACGCGCAAATCCTTTACATCCATCTTCAACACGCTCCTTTTGCTTTAATTGCATTCACCATTAAATGCCATATGACACCTTGCCATCCCTCGGCGTGAGGGGTGACTCGCTCGTCAGCCACAACAGGAATCAGCACACATGCATCCGAAACCTGCTTTGCATATCCTCCGGTTCTCGACACAATGGAAATCACTTTTGCGCCGCATTCCTTCGCCAGCTTCAGAGCATTGACGATGTTCAAGGAAGTCGTCTCGCTTCCACCTCCGACTGAAAACACCATTATGGCATCCTTGTCATTCAAGTGAGATGTTTTCAACCATTCCACAAAGGTAGTCTCCCAGCCCTCGTCATTTGTACGTGCCGTTAGTTCCGCTACATTGTCAGTCGGAGCATACGTCTCAATGCCGCCAATCTTCCGAAAATCATTGACCGCATGCGAAGCATTTGCCGCACTACCACCTACGCCCAAAATAAACAAACGACCTCCCTTGTTTCTTGTCTCTTGCAAAATATCAATGCCTTTTGCAATTTCCTCCCGTGGAATCGTGTCCACGATTCTCTTCGTTTCTTCCATGTACCTGTCAATATACTCTTTTACCATAGATTCTCCGCCTCCTTATCCCATTTCTCCTGTAACTCCCACAGACTCTTGATTTCCATATCCGGCCTGTGTTCTTCCATCCGTCTGCATACATCGCATTTCATATCGCCAAGGAAAATTGCATGGATTCCGGCTCTCTTAGCCGCAATCACGTCGGTATACGAATCTCCTACCATAAACGACTTTGTTACGTCAATCCCATAGACCGACATGATATCCGTGATCAACCCTGCCTTAGGTTTTCGGCATCCGCAAGTCTGGATGAGATAGCATTCTTTTGTGTATTCCGTTCCCTGCGGATGATGTGGACACATATTGATAAACTCAATCTTTATGTTCCTGTTCCGAAGATCCTCTTCCAACCAATGATTAAGTGCATACAGTTGATGGAGCGGAACTTTCCCCTTTGCAGCAGCCGGCTGGTTCGTCACAATGAAAAGCTGATATCCTTTCTTTTGGAAATAGGCCAAAGCTTCAACCACTCCGGGCAAGTAACGAAACTCCTCCGGCGAGAAGGGCGAATCAAGCTGCTCCGTTTCTTCGTTAAAAACAATTTCATTGATGACGCCGTCCCGATCAAAAAAAGCGGCGGGCTTTTTTTGTATAAAACGCTCCTGCACATACTTCCTAAACGCGTCCAGCGCTTCGGGCGATCCGATTTCATAAAACCGCCTCGTCACCAAATGCCCCACCAATTTCCCACGTATGGAAATGGCTTCAAGTATATCAGCCAAGTCAAACCGATCTTCCGCTTTTTGAAAAACTCTTTTTCGCAGGATAGAAACGCCGTAATCAATATACTCCATATCCGGTAGCGGATTTCGTTTGCCATACAAGATTGGCTCTTTCGGCGCATATCGCACATTGCTCTTGTCCAATCGGTTATTGTTCTTGAAAATCGCCATCATCCCGTCAAAATCATTTTCTTTTTCGGCAAGGTAATGGTAAATCATTTCCTGATAATCGATATCTAAAAAGGAATCCCCGTAAATTAACAAAAAATCTTCGTCAAGAAGCGCCTCCGCCTGTTTGATTGCACCGCCTGTGCCTTTCGGCGCATTCCCGTCCGATGAATAAGCGATTTCCACCCCATACGCGCAACCGTCGCCATAATAGGCACAAATCTTGTCCCCCATATAGCCGATGAGTAACAAGAAGCGTCGGAATCCCCATTGCTTCATCAGGCGCAGCTGCCAATCGAAAAACGGTTTTCCATGCACATCCGCCATCGATTTCGGCATGTCTTTCAAACCAAGTCGGGTCCCCAACCCGCCCATAAGCACGACTACTTGCGTATCGCTCATTTTGCCTGTAATGCTTATAGTATCTTCGCCCCCTCGCGTTCAAATCGGAACCGCACTTCCTGCAGGCCAGCCTTTTTCATTGCTTGTCGCAGTTTTGGCTTGTCCTTCGCGACAAACATCAAGAATCCACCGCCACCAGCGCCAATCAACTTTCCGCCTATAGCGCCGTTCTTCATCGCAAACTCGTACCATTCGTCAATCTTTGGATTGCTCATACCGCCGGAGCGCTTTTTCTTTTTTTCCCAATGCTCGTTCATGATTTCAGCCAGCGCTGCAATATCGCCTCGCTCCAACGCCTCTTTGCTTTCAAATCCCATACGCTTCACATCATCGAGATTTTTTAACATATCGGCGTCAGAGGATTTCGACTTTACATCCTGCTCCTTCAAAATATTGCTCGCCGACCTGGAATATCCCGTGAAAAAAAGCGCCAACCCATCCTCTAAGTTGTAGAAGGTTTCATTAGAAATCCGTACCGGCTCAATACTCACTTTTCCATCCTGTTGAAACTCCATCTGCATCAAACCGCCAAAAGCAGAAATGTATTGATCCTGTTTTCCAATTGGTTCTCCAAGCCGCCCAATCTCAATCTCACATGCCTCTTCTGCAATCTTCCTTGCTCGGACAGGATTGCCAACATAGCAATGCAACGCCGTCAGAAGCGCGGTAGTAAAAGTGCTCGACGAACCAAGCCCCGTTCCTGCCGGTATATCCGCCATAGAACATATTTCCAAATTCTCGCTTTCAAGGTGCATCATTTTCAACGCTTCACGGACAATAGGATGGTTCAATTCATCGGCATGACGGACACGTTCGATTTTTGAATACTTCAGCAAAATCGTATGGTCAAAAGTTTTGTTCAACAGAATATAGACATATTTGTCAATCGCCGCAGAAAGCAAAAAACCGCCACGTTTTTCATAATACGAAGCCAAATCCGTCCCGCCTCCCCCCAATGTTATGCGAAGCGGACTTCTTGCAATAATCATTTCACACCCTCCAATGGTTTACAAAAGGCTACGCTTAGTGTATCCCCTATTGGAATAAAAGAAATCCCGTTCTTGTTCGCAAATTCTTCGATTGCCTTTTGAGAGCCGGCATAAGATAAGGAAAAATAATCGTGGACGAAAATATATCCGCCCGGCGTCATGCGGGGCCAAAAATATTCAAGTCCCGCCAAAATTGGCTTATAAAGATCCACGTCTATATTGACAAAAGCATATCTGTTGTTTCCCAGCCCAACAGTCGTATCAGGAAAACGGCCCTTTTTGATGATAATTTTCTCCTTATGCGGCATACGGCTCATTACATATCCTTCGGATGTATTCGCCAATCTTCCGACCTCAGTGAAAAAGAGGTTGTTTTCCTTGTCATAATTGAAATCTTCATCCGGAAATCCCTCAAATGTGTCAAATAAATAGAGGTTTCTGTCTGGGAATATTCTGTTAATCTCCTTCGCAAAGTCGCCTTTGTACACTCCCAACTCCGCCACATCACCGTCTACTCCATGTTTCTTAAATATCTTGGCAATCCCCTCTAACGACGCCAACCGCCCACGCGTCGGCAAGTCGATATATTTCAGCACAATTTGTTCTTCAGAAAAACCGTTTTGCATCAGAAAGTTCACTTCGTCATCGAAACCGGTAAGCATCCCTATGATTACCAAGTCCGGGCGTGATTTCAGGATATCTTCTCTGCGTTTCACTTCCAGCCCGTCTATAAAAGTACCAATCAATTTGGGATTCAAATCTGTAAAAAAAAGAACTTTGTAATCGCCCCTCCCGCATATTTGCTTGTAGACATCCTTTCCGGTCATCGATGCACCACAAATAACAACCGTTTTCATGTCTCTTCTCCCTTCAACTTCGCCAACATAGCGGAAAGTGATTTTTCGATGGCTTCACGAGTTGTATACTTGTTTCCCCATCCAAGCGCACGTATTTTTTTCGAATCCAGACGCACTATCGGTACATCGCCTTTCCATCCGCGGTCTCCACCGGTATAGTTGTACTTGACATCTTTCAATCCGGAGATTTCTACAGCAGCATCCGCAATCTCTGTAACAGTGATATGATCAAGCGTCGCAACATTGTAATAATTGTACCCTTTTAGCGCCGTCTTTTCCACAAGGCGTAAAGCATCGACAATATCCTCGACATAGATATAAGATTTGCTTTGCGTGCCATCCCCCAAAATACGTAGCTCCTTTGGATTTTCCTTCAGCCGTCGCAGAAAATCATACCCGACGCCATGCGTCTGATTCGGCCCCACCACATTCGCAAAGCGAAAAGCCGCCGCCTCTATCTCGAACATATGACAATACGCGCAAATGAGCGCTTCGCAGGCGAGCTTGCTCGCGCCATACGTAGAGGAAGGAAGCATCGGAGAAAAGTCCTCGTCTGTCACCGTCGCACCGACATCACCGTATACGCCGCTCCCGGAAGCATACAAGAGTTTTTTCACGCTCGTCTTTCGCATTGCTTCTACAACATTATTAATAAGATATGTCCCCTCCCAGAAATCAATATCTGGCTGCGTCATGGCCTTTGCGATATCGGGATTTGACGCAAAGCTATAAACAATGTCCACGCCTTTCATAACAGATTCAAGATTATCCACATCCCTTATTTGCCCTTCAACGATATGCAAATTTTTCGCATATAATCCTTCTTCCAGATGCTCACGCTTACCAGATGAAAAATTATCATAAATGTAAATGTCAGCGGACTTTTCTTCCTTTACAAGACGCCGTGCAATGTGGCTTCCTATAAATCCCGCTCCGCCAATAATAAGATATTTCATGATGCCACCCCTTTATATATTTTTCCTTCCATTAGCGAATTTGCTTCCTCTAACGTAAAGTATACGCCAGCGTTCTCGGGTTTACAGTTATGCATTGTGCAGCTTATCATATACCACATTAACCTGTCATATGGAATAAACTTAACTTTATACTGGCTATGATACTCCATATCCCGCATAGCAATCCAATAATCTCTGATTGCAACGATTATTGTCAAAGCGTCCTCTGATAATATTTCATCAGGAGAATCAACCACTCTGTCATTGTATTTTTCCCTGTCGCTCGCATAAAGTTTTTTTATTGGTATTTCGAGTAATTTCAGTAAAGCAAAAACTCTTTTCCCCACGTCCCCTAATCCCCATATACATAAATTCTCACAAGAGAGGCCCTCTAACACCTTCCGTCCAAGAAGTGGATTGCGTGCTCCTTTGCGAATAAGTTTATCCGCAAGATAGATAAAAATTTGAAAGTGTCTGTATTC
>JAEEGL011970307.1_pt1 | contig 12717 bp, 5 predicted proteins | sample 9134231 | NCBI WGS metagenome assembly JAEEGL01 (sample SAMN16246548, study PRJNA631951) | gut metagenome | biome: gut microbiome; feature: rumen; material: fiber-attached | host: Bos | place: Iran: Karaj | collected 2018-10 | reverse complement strand
CTACGACCTCCTCTGCAAGATTTTGATCGGAGGTAGCGATATCAGTGACAGAATTAGTCTCTGTGGAAGAAACATCTTCTACGTATTCGCCGGTTGTGGTCGTTGTCTCTGTGGTCGTTACTGTGCCATCATCGTTAGTAGTCTCTGTAGTTTCGGTAGTAGATGTGGCCGTTTCTTCATTTTTGGTCAATGATTCAGTGTCATTAACAACCTCAACGGTCGTTTCCTCTGTTACAGCAACGCCATTGTCAGTCTGTTCTATATACGTATTTTCTGTCTCGGTTACAGTGCCGGTCTCAGTCTCCTGTGTCTCCGACGTAGTAGTAGTGGGTTCTTCAGGAAGGTCAATCAGATCCGCTGCCTCTGATGATGCATCTTCGCTGGGAGTATTTACATTATCTGTTTCTGCCTCAGATGAACTGTTGTTGTCGCCTTCTTTCGCTTCAGCAACTGTCTCACTGGCTAAAAATACCATAGAACCTGCCATAAAACAGAATATACCTTTACGAATTGCCTCTGGTATATTGTTGTAACGCTTCATCTCTTACCTCCTTGTACTAAAAAGTACTAACACCTAAATCGTTTACTGTAGCTAGATTATACGAAATGGCCAATCATAAAAACCATCATAAATAGCAAAAGAAATGTTTCTTTATGACGTTTTAATTTTTCTTTAATATTATTTATTTTTCTTTAATAATTGCATTTGTTTCACTGGCAATTCCGTTATAGTTTTATACGAATCAAAAAAAAGATTGTAACAGCCCGAAAGCTATTACAATCTTTTTTTAATAATTATTTTCTTTTTTTCTTAGATGAGAGCACTCCCAGAGCTGATGCAGATGCCCCCATGATCATAAGTGTTGCCATCAGAGGATTGCTGGTGGAATCACCGGTCTTACCTCTTCTTGCGCCTAAAACCATAGGCTGTGCAGCTGATACTCTTCTTGCACCAAGAACCTGAGCAACCTCTGCTGCGAGAGGTGTATCATCATCGATGATGATAACCGGTATTGTCGGGTTCTCATCCGGTGTAGGAACTACGTCAGGATTCACCGGTGTATCAGGTGTTGTAGGTACGTCCGGAATTACAGGTACATCAGGTGATGTAGGTACTCCCGGTGTTGTAGGTGTATCAGGTGTTGTAGGTGTATCAGGTGTTTCCGGGATCTCAGGTGTTTCCGGCGGTGTCTCAGGTGTCTCCGGCGGTGTCTCGGGTGTCTCCGGCGGTGTCTCGGGTGTCTCCGGCGGTGTCTCAGGTGTCTCCGGCGGGATCACCTTGGTTGTTATCTCTGTCCAGGTACCACGTTCACTATTTTTTGAATACCTGCTGATCTTGATCGCATATGTCTTGTCTAATGAAGTCTTTGTCATGCTGTAATCTGTCTTGGTGAGAGTTGCCTTCTTAATGGTTGTTGTAACATCCCGTTTTGCAATTAAGATCTTCTTTTTGGCAATAGTATCAGCAGATACTTCCCAATACTTTTCTAATTTCTCAGCGGTTAACCTCTGCTTATTAACCTCCTTGCTTACATCCAGTTTTGACTCATAGACATATAACGTGCCGGAAACAATTGCCTTATAGGAATCTTCTACATCTTTTTTAACGCTAACCTTGTAATTATTGGTAACGGTATCAGCAATTACCATATAACCTGAAGGTAATTCATTACAGCTTGTTACCAGGTAAGCTGTGTATCCATATTTATATTTATGTCCCTCTGTTGTACTCGAATTGTGAATTTCTTTGCAAACTATTGTACCGCAGATGTTTCCGCCACCGGTTTTCACTGTTGATCCAGTCGCCAAAAGATTTCCAATAAAATTATTAGGTTTCATCAATACTGTATCGTCAGGTTTGTTATCATATTTTGACGTAACAAATGTAACGTTAATTGGAATCTTTTCGCCATATGTATCTTCTAAATCATTGTCGGTTCTCAAAACTGGTTCATAAGTTGTAATATTAGTAGCTGGGTCATAAGTTGAACGATTAGTAGCTATTGGTAAATAAACAAATCCCGTATTGGAGCGAAGGACTATCTCTACCGGGTCCTCAGTAGCTATATAAACATAAGCCATTCTATCCTCTACTGCATCATCGATAATGTAAGTACCTGGGTCAAGGATTGTATACCTCATATCTCCCCATTTGCCGCTTTCATTATGTAAGATAATACCACTTGTCTCTGCTTTTGCTAATATTCTATCCCTTTCTGCCTCGAATGCATCAAAATCTATGCCTAATGGATCTAAAATCCTTTGGTCCTGACCGAAACTATTACCCTCCCCGCGGTGCACACCATCAATAATAGTAGCGCCTTCCTGATGACAATGCATATAACCACTTTCAGCAAGAATAGTATACTTTTCAGTATTTGTGGATACTTTATAGTAAACCTTCGTACCGTCAGCTTTTTCCTCTAAATATATAATTTCCCCGTCTTCGCCTTCTATTTTTTCGCATTTATTTATAATGTAGTCATAATTAGCTTTTGTAGTAACAGAGAATTTTCCAAAATCTGTAATGCTCGTTCCTTCTGTTGTAGTAGTTACTCCTACAACTTCGACGTTTCTGTAAACATTAGGATCCAAATTCGCCGCTGCCGCTTCTGCTAAACCCCAGGTCTCAAAGATTCCTGAAGAATAATCACCTGTTTTAACAATCTCTACACCTTTCTGAACAGTATAGTTATCTTTAAGTGCCTCTACCATTTGATCTGCTGTATTTTCATCGGCAAAGGTAGTTTCGGCTTCTATTGTGAATGTTCCATCGCTATTATTGGTAATTGTAACACCATCAAAGCCTTTTTCTTTCAGATCAGTTTTTGCCGCGTCAGCTTTTTCCTGTGCAGACACTGACTCGATAACTTCATGATTAGGATTCGTATATCCATCTTTTATAAGTTGGTTATATTGATTTGTCGCTTCCTGTGCGTTGTCATATGTCTGCGAAAAACTCTGTGTATCCACTAACTTACTGCTCATATTAACCGTATAGCCAGCTTCCTCAAGCTCTGACTTTTTCTGATTTGCAGTTCCCTCACTTTCAAAAGTCGCGGTTGCAGATATTGTGTATACTCCGTCATTGTTGTTAATAACAACATTTACAAATTCTATGCTTTCCAGATATGCCTTTACATTTTTTGCCTCAGCTTCTGATGCACCAACGTTCTTCTCTACATGGAAATTTGTATAGCCTTTCTCTTTAAGATCACTTTCGGCACTTGCAGCATCTTCCGGTGAGTCATATGTTTCGTCATGTTTATCTGCTACATATGTGTTTTCGCTTTCGTAAGCCATGGCGTTAGCATAGTTAGCTGAATCATTGTCGAGTTCAGCCTTTCTTTCATCTGCATCGGCCTGAGTTTTAAAATTCTTTTCCACCAGTTCGCCGGTTTTATATGTTCCTTTGCCATCCACAGTTTCAAAATCTGTGTAGCCGATTTTCTTGAGCTCTTCTTTTTCCTCAGCCAATTTCGGATCATTATCGCCTTCGAATTCTTTATCTAATACCTTTAGCTCCTGTGTCTCTGTTTTAGTCGAAACTGTTTCAGCAGCGCCGTCTATTATATTGATGAGATTCTCATCATCCACTCTTTGAGGCTGGCCTTCAGCGTCATTATATGTAACTCTTGTACCGTTGTCATCTGTAGTAACTGTGAATTCAGTATTTCCATTCTTAACATCCTGGCTCAGTGAGCTTAAATCTTCTTCACTTACCTGTGTGTCACCAATGGAATAAGTTGTTGACTGCTCAACAACGTTGTCTTTTGCAGAATCAACAATGATATTCTTAAGGTCATCAGAAATCTGAACATCCTGGCCGTCAATTGATACGTTTGATGTACCGTTAGTAGTTTCAACTACTATCTCTGCACCATCACTGACATTAGCAAGCTCGGCAGCCTGATCATTTGTCAAAGCTACCGGGTCCTGGCCCTCCTGACCATTGTCAATAAAGGAATGCTCGCTGACTTCTTTAAGCTCGATTCCTTCATTCTCAGTGTTATTCTTTGCTGCTTCTTCTACCTGAGATACGATCTCTTCTGCAACATTTTGATCAGAAGTTGCAATATTCGTCTCAGAAGTTGTCTCTGTGGAAGAAACATCTTCTACGTATTCTCCGGTTGTAGTAGTTGTTTCTGTGGTCGTTACTGTACCATCATCGTTAGTAGACTCTGTAGTTTCGGTAGTAGATGTGGCCGTTTCTTCATTTTTGGTCAATGATTCAGTGTCATTAACAACCTCAACGGTCGTTTCCTCTGTTACAGCAACGGCATTATCGGTCTGCTCGACATATGTATTTTCTGTTTCGGTTATGGTTCCGGTCTCAGTCTCCTGTGTCTCCGACTTAGTGGTAGTGGGTTCTTCAGGAAGGTCAATCAGATCCGCTGCCTCAGATGCTGCATCTTCACTGGGTGTATTTACCTCAGATTTATCTGATTCTGACTCAGATGAACTGCCGTTGTCGCCTTCTTTCGCTTCAGCCACGGTCTCATTGGCCAGAAATACCATAGAACCTGCCATAAAACAGAATATTCCTTTGCGAACTGCCTGGGGTATATTGTTGTATCGTCTCATTTCCTACCTCCTTATCCACAAAGCCACCAATATCTTAAACATTATTCTTAATTAAATTCTAATTAATGGCCTATCATAAAAAACATCATAAGCCGCAAAAGAAATGTTTCTTTATGGTGTTTTAATCTTTTCTTTATTTTGTTTGTATTTTCTTAATAATTTCCTTTTTATCCACTGCAGTTTTTTGTTTCTCAGGAAATTTCGTCATAGTTTTATACGAATCAAAAAAGATTGTAACAGCCCGAAAGCTATTACAATCTTTTTTAATAATTATTTTCTTTTTTTCTTAGATGAGAGCAGTCCCAGAGCTGATGCAGATGCGCCCATGATCATAAGTGTTGCCATGAGAGGACTGCCAGTCTCATCACCTGTTGTGCCTCTTCTTGCACCTAAAACCATAGGCTGAGGTGCTGTTCTCTTTGCGCCAAGAACCTGAGCAACTTCCTCTGCGAGAGGAGTGTCGTCATCGATGATGATGACGGGAGCTGAAGGATTCTCTGACGATGCTGAAGGAGTTACTTCCTCGGGTGCAGCAGGTGTTTCAGGAGCTGCCGGAGTTATTGTTATAAGTGGTGTAACTGGTGTCTCAGCCATCAGCATAACATCGGGTGTTACCACGATCTCAGGTGTAACAAACAATGTTGCAGGCGGTAAAGCAGGTGTTGATGTCAGGTTCCTTACTATAGGTGTACCGGGTGTAGCTGTCCTTTGTGTTGTTGGTGTTTCGGGAGTCTCAGGTGTTTCGGGTGTCTCTGGAGTCTCGGGTGTTTCAGGTGTCTCTGGTGTTTCGGGTGTCTCTGGAGTTTCAGGTGTCTCTGGAGTCTCAGGTGTTTCGGGTGTCTCTGGAGTCTCGGGTGTTTCAGGTGTCTCTGGTGTTTCGGGTGTCTCTGGTGTTTCGGGTGTCTCAGGAGTCTCGGGTGTTTCGGGAGTCTCTGGTGTTTCGGGTGTCTCAGGAGTCTCGGGTGTTTCGGGAGTCTCTGGTGTTTCGGGTGTCTCAGGAGTCTCTGGTGTTTCGGGAGTCTCGGGTGTTTCAGGAGTCTCTGGTGTTTCGGGAGTCTCGGGTATTTCAGGAATCTCGGGTGTTTCGGGAGTCTCTTTAGGTGTAACCACCGTCCATGTACCATGATCAGATACTTTTGAATATCTGCTGAACTTTATAGCAAAAGTCTTATCTATTGTAGCAACGGACTTTGTGTATTTTTTCTTATCAATAGTGACTGTCTTTGTTTCAGTTACTGTTCCCTTCTGGGCTGTTACGACTACAGGATTAACAGTCTTTTTTCCTGAAACGGTGTAAATAGTAGCAGTCTCTCCGGAAATTTCTGTGCGGCTGTCTACCAGATAGCCGTTGGTTGCGAGTATACCCTTATGCCCTTCTGAAAGCCAACCACTCACATTATTGGCAATGATGGTTCCACTAAAATTGCCACTGTTAAAATGAACGGATGATGTAGGTGCTAACAGATCACCTATGGTGTTGTTCCAAAGGAACTCAACTTTTTCAACATTAGTTACAAAAGTCAGATTAGGTGTAATATTGCCAAAGTCAGTAATGCCATTTCCGGTCTGATTGGGCTGATAGTCTTCCTTTGTTGATACAGTAGGAACATAAACAGTATCGCTATCCTTAGCCTTTTGAAGGATGATTGTCACCTGCTCGGATGTGGAAAGGCGAAGCCTGCCGGCCACAGAAGCTTCTATAAAGAAAGTTCCGCCCTTGGTGATCTCAGCAGTATGCTCACCAGAGAAATACTTTCCACCTGTTTTCATTGTTATGGTATTTTCTTCTGTCTGCTTAACTGACAGCTTTTCATTCATCTCCTTGGTGAAAGCAGTGAAGTCAACACCATAATCTTTCTCATTAGTAAGTCCATTGTGCTGGTTATAAAAATAATGAGTATCGCCTACAATATAGCTGCCTTCCTGATGCTGATTTACACTTCCGGACTGGGTCAGGATGTTAAAGGTCTCCTCAGTTTTTGATAATTTGTAGTAGATCTTCTTTCCATCAGAAGTAGTCTCCACATACAGAAGCTCGCCATTATCCCCCTCCTCTGTGGGAAGATCCTTGATCCTGTTATACTCAGCCTTAGAAGTCACTGAATATCCATCAAAATCCAGAATATAATTTGCGGTAGATGCAGGTATGCTTGTCTCAGTTATTTCAGCTTCATATCCAAGGTTTTTAAGAGCAGCCTTGGCATTTTCTGCATCACTTAAAGAAGTATAAGTAGTGGGATCTTTATAAGTATCTACATAAGAACCACCCTCTACTGCCTCAGTCTTTATATTCGTATACCCAGCGAAAACAAGCTCATTTACCTTATCCTGTGCAGCTTCATCGCTCTCATATGTTTCTTCACTTGTGTAATTCTCGGTTACTGTTATTTCTTTTTTACTTTCGGAAGCGTTCTCACGAAGTACCTTTTTGAGTTCTTCATCTTCTACTACATGCTCGTCGCCTTTAGCATCCTTATAGGTGATAGTTTCGCCTGTTGTGACATTTGTTCCAAGCTCACCTGTTGTAACGATTGAAAACTCTGTAGTATCGCCAAGATTGCTATTATCTAAAGTCTCTTTAAGCTCGTTTCCAAGCTCTTTGTCGCCAATGGAATAAATATTTTTCTCATCAACAACATTGTTCTTAGCTGCTTCAACGATAGCACCATTGGCAGAGCCAGCAACCTCAACTGTCTTGCCATCGATCTCTGCAGTTACAGTGGAATTATCGCCATTGGTCTCAACGATGAAAGTTGCATCTTCGATATTCTCGCCAACGTCTTCCTTGAGATCCTTAACCTGCTCATCAGTTAAAGCACCTGTACTATTCTGTGTATCATCGGCAGAACTATTCTGTGTTGCATCAGCAGATCCGGACGCATCAGAAGTATTGGTATTCCCCTCAACAAAGTAGTTCTCAGTAACTTCTATATCTTTGATACCCTTATCTTCTGTACTCTCTTTTGCTTCTTCCTGTATCTGCTCGATAACTTCTTCTGCCAGATCATCATCAGTTGTAGCTATTACTGTTGTAGAAGTTGTTTCTGTTGTGGAAACGGGCTCTACATATTCACCTGTTGTTGTAACGTTTTCTTCGTCCTCAACAACAGTTACATTCTCAGTATCCTTAGTCAGAGTCTCAGGGTCTGCAACTGTTTCTTTTACTGTCTCTTCAGTTACTGCCTCAGCATTCTCTGTTGTCTCAACATATGTATTCTCAGTCGTTGTAACAGTTCCGTTTTCTGTCTCCTCAACGACAGGATCCTTTGTCTCATCAGGGGTTTCAGGAGTAGAAATAAGCTCTTGTGCTTCCTCTTTGACAGCTTCTTTTGAATCCTGTGCCTCGTTCTCAATGTTCTCATTATTATCAGGCACTTCTTCTTTGGCTTCAGCGGCTATTCCGTTAACCATGAATACCATAGAACCAGTCATGAAACATAATATACCTTTACGGATGCTCTGGGGTATATTGTTATAACGCTTCATCTTTTTTCCTCCTTGAAATAAACCACACATTTTACACACACGATTTATGTCGTTTGAACATTTTCAAATTGATTATAGTAATATGCTATCATAGAAATAATCATATTCAATTAAATATTTGTAAATTATGATTGTTTTATGATTATTTAAGAACAGTTTATTTTTTGTTTAGAGACTTTGAATATATCCTTAATAGCACTAATATTTCCTTAATAGCTACCAATACTTCCTTAATAATTGGGATCATGGCAAAAAAATACCCGGAGGCTTAGGTTTGCATCAGCACCACCTAAAACTCCGGGCTTCATTTTATTGTTCCACCATGAAACACATATTATTTAACTACTATATTTACAATCCTTCCGGGTACATAGATCTCTTTTACTATGGTCTTACCCTCGAGCTTATCAGCAATCAGCTCTTTTCCTTTGGCAATTACTTCATCCTTGGGATCTTCCTTGCCGATGGTGAGCTTCTCTTTAACCTTGCCGTTGATCTGAACTGCGATCTCGATGGTATCCTCAATACACTTGGATTCATCATAAGTCGGCCATGGCTCATAAGCAATCGTCTTATCATGTCCGAGGCTCTGCCAGATCTCCTCACCCACATGAGGGCAGATGCAAGAGAACATCTTGATGAAATTCTCAGCATATTCTCTTGGGCAGCTTCCTTCTTTATATACTGCATTGACGAAGATCATCATCTGGGCAATGGCTGTGTTAAATGCCAGTGCCTCAAAGTCGCCGGACACCTTCTTTACTGTCTGGTGATAAACCTTCTCAAGGTTACCGTTGTTATCATCAGTGATGTTGGCTGCATCGGTAAAGAAAGTAAATACGCGGTTGATGAACTTCCTTGCTCCTGTAACAGCTGTGGAGTTCCAGGGTTTGGATACCTCAAGAGGCCCCATGAACATCTCGTAGAGACGAAGGGTATCAGCACCGTAATCCCTTACGATATCACTTGGGTTGACCACGAACTCAGGGAAGCGCTTGCCCATCTTGATGCCGTTCTCACCCAGGATCATTCCCTGATGAACCAGCTTCTTGAAGGGCTCCTTCACAGGTGAAAGACCCTGATTATAAAGGAACCTGTTCCAGATGCGGGAGTAGATAAGGTGTCCTACCGCATGCTCAGGACCGCCGATATAAAGGTCAACAGGCATCCAGTGTTTGAGGAGCTCCTGATTGGCAAATTCCTCGTCATTGTTAGGGTCGATATATCTGAGGAAATACCAGGAAGAACCTGCTGAACCGGGCATGGTCGAAGTCTCTCTGGTGCCCTTAAGGCCGTTCTTGTCATATGCCTTCCACTCGGTTGCATTCTCAAGCGGAGCCTTTCCGCCATGTCCCTTGTAATCTTCAAGTTCGGGAAGCACAACAGGGAGCTCGCTGTCATCCAGGAACACAATGCTTCCGTCTTCCTTATATACACATGGAACCGGCTCGCCCCAGTAGCGCTGCCTTGCAAAGATCCACTCACGGAAGTGATAATTTACCTTCTCTCTTGCAACGCCCATGTCGACCAGCTTCTTGGTGATGGCCTTCTTGGCATCCTCTACGACCATTCCGCTGAATTCTTCGGAATTCTCAAGGATGCAGCCCTTGCCGAGATAGTCCTGCTTCTCAAAAGCATGAGCTGAAACGTCAATGGTTCCTTCAGTATTATTGATAACCTGGATCAAAGGAAGACCGTGAACCTCTGCGTACTCAAAGTCTCTCTGGTCATGGGTAGGCACAGCCATAACAGCGCCGGTACCATAGCTTGCAAGTACGAAATCGCCGATGAAAAGAGGCACCTGCTTGCCGTTGGCGGGATTTATCGCATAGATTCCCTTGAGAGGGCATCCTGACTTGGTCTTGTTAAGATCGGTACGATCAAGGTCGTTCTTTTTCAGTGTCTCATCGATGTATGCCTGAACTTCTTCGGGGTTCTCAACACGGTCCATAAGTCCCTTTACGATGTCTCCGTCGGGAGCAAGAACCATGAATGTGATTCCATATACGGTCTCGATACAGGTCGTGAAGATGGAGAACTCTCCGCCGCCTACGATCTTGAAGTCAACCTCGACACCTGTGGACTTTCCTATCCAGTTGCGCTGGATCTCCTTGGTGGATTCAGGCCAGTCGATCTCATCAAGACCTTCCAGCAGTTCCTCTGCAAATGCCTGCTGGTCGATGACCCACTGCTTCATCATCTTCTTGACAACGGGATATCCGCCGCGCTCTGACTTGCCGTCTATTACTTCATCATTGGAAAGAACTGTTCCCAGTTCCTCACACCAGTTAACCGGCATGTCGATATGCTTGGCATATCCTGCCTCATATAACTTCTTGAAGATCCACTGTGTCCACTTATAGAACTTGGGATCGCTGGTGGCCAGCATCTTGGACCAGTCGTAGTCAAATCCAAGCTCTTTGAGCTGACCTGAGAATGTCTCTATGTTCTTCTCTGTGAATCCGGCAGGGTGATTACCTGTCGTTACAGCGTACTGCTCTGCGGGAAGACCAAAAGAGTCATATCCCATGGGATGAAGTACGTTATATCCCTGCATGCGCTTCATGCGGGACATTATATCAGTTGCTGTATAGCCTTCGGGATGGCCTGCGTGGAGGCCTACTCCGGAAGGGTACGGAAACATATCAAGCGCATAGTACTTGGGCTTTGAAAAATCCCATACATCTGTCTTGAATGTATCATTGGCCGCCCAGTACTCCTGCCACTTCTTTTCCACTGCGCGGTGATTGTAAACTTCTGCCATAACCGTTACTCCTCTAAAAAAAAGATTTCACTAACTTCAAGATTTTACCACAACTGTCGCGGATAAGCAAAAAAAGAAACCTCAAAAAACGAGGTTTCTTCTATACATAATACTGTGCACTGAATAATCAGTTATAACGCTTGCCCGCTCCGGGTGATTCATTCTCACAGATCTATCAGATCCATCTTGCATTTGTGAGCTTCTCTTCCTTAATAATGCATCTCTTCATGCACTCAACAGCTTTCTCAAGACCTTCATCAAGGCTCATGAGAGAATCCTCATGCTCGATGCACATTACCTTGTCATAGCCGATCATCCTGAGGTTTGATACAATGTCGTTCCAGTACAGGCTGTCATTGCCATAGCCGCATGAGCGGAAGATCCATGAACGATTGATCTCATCTGCATAAGACTTTGTATCAAGAACGCCGTTGAGACGTGTATTGTCCTCATCGATCCTTGTATCCTTGGCGTGCACATGGAAAATAGCTCCCTTAAGTGCACGGATAACAGTAACAGGGTTCATTCCCTGCCAGATGAGATGTGAGGGATCGAAGTTTACACCGATCTCAGGACCAACTGCCTCGCGAAGTTTGAGCAATGTATCAGTATTGTATACACAGAATCCGGGATGAAGCTCAAGGCCAATCTGATTAACGCCGTGCTCTTTTGCAAAAGCAACGAATCCCTTCCAATAAGGAATGAGGACTTCGTTCCACTGCCACTCCAAGATAGCGCCAAAGTCATTGGGCCATGGGCATGTTACCCAGTTGGGATACTTGGCACCCTCGTGGTCGCCGGGGCAGCCTGAGAAGCACTCGATATTGTGAATACCATATTTCTCAGCCATAAGAACTGCATCTCTCATAGCCTTGTCAGACTCAGCAGCAAACTCCTTGTCAGGATGTACAGGGTTTGAATGGCAGGAGAATCCGGAAACAACGATGCCGTTGTCATCCAGTGCCTTTTTCCACTCTTCATAAGCCTTCTCGTCATTTAAAAGAACATCAGGGTCGCAGTGATCCTTGCCGGGATATCCACCGACGCCTACTTCAACACACTGAATTCCCTTGGCTGCAAAATACTTTAAAGCCTCTGCCCAGGGCAGATCACCACGCACATTTGAACATACACCGATTTTCAATTTGTTGTCCTCCTTTTTTTATATTAGCTCCGCAATAGCGATAGCAAAATCATTCTGATTTGATATGGAGACCATTATCTCTTTTGCACCTATGTCAGCCATTATTTTTGAAAGTTCTTCCCCCGGCATACATTTTGGTGCACCGTTTTCAAGCTTAATGGTCTCTACACGCCTGAAGTCGAAATTTACTTCAGGAAAACTCCCACAAAAAGCCTTATATACAGCTTCTTTTACCGCAAACCTTCCCGCCAGGAACTCGTAGTAGTCATGTGCCTTGCCGGCCAGCTCCAGTTCCTTTTCGGTATAGGTCTTCCGGGAGAAAGCACCCCCGGTCCTTTCGTCCAGGTCTTTTATCTCACTGATTGAAACAAGGTCGATACCAACCCCCAGGACATTTCCCATAAGTTTTACCCGTCTAAAAAACCCCTTAACTTCGCCAATAGTTGCTTTATTCAGCCTTTGTTTTCGTCTCTGCATAAAAGGACCCTACAGATTGCAGGGTCCTCTGAATGCTTTTCAGTGATTTTTTTACTCGCCGATGCACTTGGCCATGGCTGCCTGATGACGACGAACCTGCTCAATTGAATCGACTTCCATGTCAGCTCTGAGGTGCTCGCCACCCTCATACTCTGAGCTGAGGAATCCTGTGTAACCTGCCTTCTTGTAGGCCTCGATTACCTCAGGAATTGCAACTGCTGTCTCCTGAAGATCCTCATGAACATTGTAGAACTTAGCATGT